>Ga0206681_10000383_pt1 | contig 24682 bp, 20 predicted proteins | sample M150012015metaG_FD_161048 | JGI IMG/M metagenome (GOLD analysis project Ga0206681, IMG submission 161048) | Ammonia-oxidizing marine archaeal communities from Monterey Bay, California, United States - M1 500m 12015 | ecosystem: Environmental > Aquatic > Marine > Intertidal zone | place: USA... | reverse complement strand
GTTTTATTTCAACATAATAGATCCTGATGTTGTGAATACCATATTTGAAATTGTAATAGTGCCCATATTGTATCTTGGTTGCTGCCCATGTTTTTGGAAAACAGGTCCGATATAGCTGAATAATTAAATATTCCCTGATCTTCGATAAGCTCTTTGTTCAGTAGTAATTCGTTAATTGTACTTTTCAAAGGACCTTTGAACCACCTTTCTAATGGGACCTCGAACCCTTGTTTACTTCGTTTAAAGATTTCAGCTGGTAGTTCATTAATAAATGCACTTTTTAATAAGATCTTTCTATCTCTGCCATTAATTTTATAGGATGAGGGAAGGCCGAATACATAATCAACAAGATGGTGGTCAAGAAATGGCGTTCGTACCTCAAGGCTGTTGATCATGCTCATTGAATCAACTTTTTTCAGCATATCGTTTTGCAGTACTAAATTGAAATCGTTCAATAGGATTTCGTTAAAATTGCTTACATGAGAGATTAAGCTATCGTCTGAAATTTCTTTAAAATTCCGTAATAAACCTAAAGCCTTCTCACGTGAGGTGAATTTTGCCCATAATAGATAACGATCCTTTAAATTCAGCGCAATTCCCTGTTTGTATTTCTTCGCCTTTCTGATCAAGTTAGCTGAGCCTGAATCACGTCCGCCGGGAAGAATATCCAATAACGGCCCGGCAGTTTTAATTGCAGTATTAGTAATTCCTCCGTGCATGCTTTTGTAAAGAGCTTCATGTTTATTGTAGCCCGAGAACAGCTCATCCGCACCATCACCTGAAAGAGCTACAGTAACATGGTTTTTTGTAAATCTGGATAATGCGTTAACCGCAATGGCCGAAGAGTCAGCAAATGGTTCATCCATGTTGTTCTGTGATTCAGCTTGGATCTCGAAAAGGTCAAGATCAGAAATTTCAATTTCGTGGTGGTTAGATCCAATGTGTTCTGATACTAACCGTGCGTACCGAGATTCATCATAAAATGGTTCATTTTTAAATGCAATAGTAAAAGTGTCAATTGGCTTAATTTGATTCGCACAATAAGCAATAATTGAAGAATCAACACCACCACTAAGAAATGATCCCAATGGAACGTCTGAGATCAACCTTCTTTCTACTGATTCAAAAGTTAGCTGTTTTACACGTTGAGCTGCTGATTTGAAGTCAACGACATCATTTTTCGGATTCGTTTCAATGGAATAGTAATGGCTGAAAGTAAGGTCCCGGTGACGGTTAATTGTAAGACATTGACCAGGCAATATCTTTGATATGCTTTTATAGATACTACTCGGCGCAGGGATATAAGAAAGCTGAAGGTAGGTTCCCAGTGCATCATGGTTTAGCTCTTTAGGTACAGGAAATTTTAAAATGGCTTTTAATTCCGAAGCGAATACAATATAATCTTCTTGAATTGAATACAGAAGTGGTTTGATGCCGTAGCGGTCTCTGGCTAAAAAAAATTCGTCTTTGACTTTATCGTAAATGCAAAAAGAGAAAAACCCATTTAACTTGGGCAACATGTCTTTTCCAAATATGGAATAGGCTTTTAGAATGGTTTCGGTGTCAGATTCTGTTTGAAACTCGACGCCTTTTTGTTTCAATTCATTCCTTATGGTCAGATGATTGTAGATCTCGCCATTGTATACGATGGTAAGATCCCCATCATTGATTGTCATTGGTTGATTGGCAGAGCTTGAAGTGTCTATAACGCTTAACCTCGCATGTCCAAAGGCCCAAGAATCACCAATGATTATTCCTTGATTATCAGGGCCTCTATGTTTTATAGTATTAGTGGCAAAGGAAACTATTTCAAGAATTTCTTGTCCCAGCTTTTTTTTCCCGATAATTCCTGTAATCCCACACATTGGACTGAAATTTGTCTAAAGATAAAACCTAGAAGCCAACGACTGACAAAATATGTTTAGTTTTAACCGCATGAGATTATTGGCAGTATTCTTTGTGCTCATTGCGTGTCCGGGCTATACCCAGATACAAAAGGAATACGATAATACTATTCAAAGAGCTGCTGAGGGTATGATGAGTGAGGCCTCATTAAAACACGCCTCAATGAGCTTTTTCGTTTATGATTTGGATTCCAATGCTGTTCTCGCGGATTATGACGCTTCGAAATCACTTGTCCCTGCATCTACCATGAAACTGGTGACTACAGCGACCGCCCTGCAGCAACTGGGTTCTTATTACGTGTTTAAAACATACTTAGAATACGACGGCGAAATCGATACTATATCTAACACATTAAATGGGAACATCTATATCAAAGGCGGAGGAGACCCAACATTGGGGTCGAAGTACTTTAGTAAGGCAGGTAATGATTTCAAAATAGAGTGGTTAAATGCGATCAGAAATATGGGCATTGATTCAATAGCAGGTTCTGTTATTGCTGATGCGTCTTGGTTTACGGATGACATGGTTCCCTCAACATGGGTTTGGGGCGACATAGCTAATTATTTTGGGGCCGGCCCCAATGGATTGACCGTCTATGATAATACGTATCATTTAGATTTTAGCTCCGGACCTAATTCAGGAGATTCAACAACAATTGAATGTGTAAGGCCTTATGTGCCAGATCTTATTGTTGAGAATAGGGTCAAGTCAGCTAGCATCAAGAATGATCAAGCTTATATTTTCGGGGCTCCTTTTGATCATTATAAAATTGCTCAAGGAAGAATACCAAAAAATAAAGAATTGTTTGAGGTGAAGGGATCCATTTCTGACCCAGCTTACCAAGTGGCATGGGAGTTTAATTGGATGCTTCGGGATTCAGGCCTAGCTGTAAGAAATGAACCAACCACGGTCAGACGATTAAAACAGATTAAAAGTATCAGTTCTAAGGAAAGGACTAAGTTTCATACACGCAAATCACCTAGCCTTTCAAAAATTGTTTACTGGACAAACTTGTTAAGCGTGAATCTATATGCGGAACATTTGTTAAGGGCTGTAGCGAAAAGAAGATACAAGGATGGCAGTAATTTTAGTGGAACTGTTGCGATTACCAAATACTGGGATACTCAGGGCGTAGTTACTTCAGGGATGCATATTCATGATGGGAGTGGTCTTTCGCGGCACAACGCAATTTCTGCGAAGCATTTGGTTGATGTTCTTAGTATTATGAATAAGAGCAAGTACTCCAGATCATTTAAGAGCTCATTGCCTATTGCTGGCAAGACAGGGACAATGAAAACTATGTGTGTTGGTACTTCTGCACATGGTAATCTCAGGGCTAAAACCGGAACAATGAGCAGGGTGAAAAGCTATGCAGGATATGTTACATCCAAAAGCGGAAGAAATCTGGCCTTTGCAATTATTGTTAACAACCACACTTGTACGCATAAAGTGCTGAAGAAAAAGATCGAGCGACTCATGATCGCCATGGCCAGCTATTCGAACTAGCTGAAGGAAGATTGAATCGGTAGATCTGTTGAGTTGGTTATAGCTTGTGCAGAACTATGTATTACATGTGAATGACCTCATCGTAAGCTGCTGCTGCCGCTTCCATCACTGCTTCACTCATTGTTGGATGGGGGTGTACCGTTTTTATAAGCTCCATTCCGGTCGTTTCCAGTTTGCGAACAGCAACGATCTCAGCAATCAACTCGGTGACATTTGCGCCGATCATGTGACCTCCCAACAGTTCTCCGTATTTGCCATCAAAGATCAGCTTGATAAACCCGTCTTTGTGACCGGCTGCTGATGCTTTGCCTGAAGCGGAGAAAGGAAATTTTCCAACCTTGATGTTATGACCTGCTTCTTTAGCGGCTTCCTCGGTCATGCCAACCGATGCTACTTCCGGAGAGCAGTAGGTACACCCAGGGATATTTCCATAGTCAAGTGCCTCCGGATTATGACCCGCAATTTTTTCGACACAAATTATTCCTTCAGCAGATGCGACATGAGCAAGTGCAGGACCGGGAGTAACATCTCCAATGGCGTAATAACCCGGCATATTCGTTTGGTAAAAATCATTAACTAGTATTTTACCTTTGTCCGCTACAATCCCAACCTCTTCTAGGCCTATATTTTCTAGGTTAGCCTCTATTCCGACGGCAGAAAGAACGATTTCGGCCTCTAATGTTTCTTCTCCTTTTTTGGTTTTCACGATGGCCTTACAGGTTTTTCCTTTGGTATCAACTGACTCTACAGAAGCTCCGGTCATTATTTTTATTCCCTGTTTTTTGAATGAACGTTCTAATTGTTTAGATACATCTTTGTCTTCAACAGGCACAATATTCGGTAGGTATTCAACCACCGTGACTTCTACACCCATTGCATTATAGAAGTAAGCAAACTCAACCCCAATTGCTCCAGAACCAACTACGAGCATTGATTTTGGTAGTTTGGGTAGGACCAGGGCCTCTCGGTAACCTATGATCTTCTTCCCATCCTGGGGGAGGTTAGGTAACTGCCTTGATCTTGCCCCTGTAGCGATTATAATGTTTTTGGCGCTGTGCTCCGTTGTTTTTCCTTTGTTATCTGTAACATCTACTTTCTTCCCAGGTTTAATCTTTCCAATGCCCATTATAACGTCGATCTTGTTCTTTTTCATTAAGAACTGGACGCCTTTACTCATGCCATTAGCAACTTCCCGACTTCTACCCACAACAGCATTGAAATCAGCAGAGGCATCCTTTACGGTTATACCATAATCGCTGGCGTGATTAATGTAATCGAATACGTTAGCACTCTTCAACAACGCTTTTGTTGGAATACATCCCCAATTTAAACAGATGCCACCTAAGGATTCCTTTTCAATTACCGCTGTTTTAAGACCTAGCTGAGAGGCTCTTATGGCAGCAACATATCCACCGGGCCCGCTTCCAACAACTATTAAATCGTAACTCATAATTTCCTTTTTAAGTGAGGCGAATTTAAGAAAACTTTGATTAGAAAGAGCCTAAAAATAGCTAAGTTTATCGATTAATCGGCTCATTATGAAGTACACTTTTTCAATAGAGAATTCCAACTCTCATTTACTAAGCATTCAATTAGTAATTGACAAAGTTGAATCGGATCAATTAACTGTACAACTTCCTTCTTGGCGACCGGGTCGTTATGAGCTGGCAAATTTTGCGAAGAACATTCAGAAGCTAAAAGTATACGGTAAAGAAATGCAAGAATTGACGTTTGCAAAATTAAGCAAGGACTCGTGGAAAATTGAAACCGGTGAAACCGATGAAGTTTATATAGAATACAATTATTACGCTTCGGAACTGAATGCTGGTTCTACATGGTTGGACAACAAACAGATGTATGTTAATCCGGTGAACTGTTGCCTTTTTGTTCCTGACAGGATGGATGAACTGTGTGAGATCGAGGTTGATGTTCCTTATCCATATGAAGTTGCAACAGGGATGAATAAAACAGGAAATTTGACTTTTACGGTAGTTGACTTCCATGAATTGGCGGATTCACCATTTATTGCTAGCCCAACACTTCAGCATGAAGAATATGAAGTTGATGATGTGAAATTTCACATTTGGTTTCAGGGTGAGATCAGGCCGAATTGGGCTAAAATTCAGCTCGATTTTGAACAATTTACAAGCAAACAAATAGTAGCTTTTGGGGATTTTCCGGTAAAGGAATATCATTTTTTATTTCAGATCACCCCATACAGATCCTATCATGGCGTGGAACACAAGACATCTACGGTGTGCCTGATAGGACCGGGCTATGATGTCATGGGTAAGAGGTACATCGATTTTCTGGGTGTTTCCAGTCACGAATTGTATCATGTTTGGAATGTGAAGACAATTCGGCCCCGGGAGATGCTTCCTTATGACTACACCAGAGAAAATTATTCTCGATTGGGATATGTGTATGAAGGTGTTACCACTTATATGGGTGATAAATTTCTGTTCTCTTCTACAGTAATAGATGAGGAGCAGTATTTTAAAGAATTACAAACCTATATGGAAAGGCATATTCACAACGGTGGTCGATTTAACTTATCTGTGGCCGATAGCTCTTACGATACCTGGTTGGATGGTTATCAATCCGGGGTTCCGGATAGAAAAACTTCCATCTATGCTGAAGGTTGCCTTTTTTCTTTCATTCTTGATGTTGCACTCATAAGCTCACCGAATTCAACAGGAGGACTAGACGATGTTTTAAGGAGAATGTATGTTGAGCTGGCCAGTAAAGATGTTGGATATTCTCAGGAAGATTACATTCGCATTTCAAGCGAAGTTGCAGGAAGAGATATTTCTGAATTGTTTGAATCATTGGTGGAAACACCTGTAGATTACGGGGAAGCACTTATGAATGCTTTTGAACAGATTGGTCTTGAATTTTCCATAGTTGATGATAGGTCTTGGGTAAGAAAGTTTGGATTGAAGGGAACGTATTCGAATGGAAAATATAAAGTTGCTGATGTAGCTTTTGAATCGGACGCGTACAACTCTAATGTGATCAGAGGTGATCAGATTGTGTCAGTGAACGGCTATACTATTGATGAGAGCCTGGATAACTGGCTGGCTTATTTCGGAAAGGAAAAACAGGAGCTGGGAGTTGTTCGTGATGGAAAATACAGAGGAATAATAGCCGACCCAGAATTTACAAATGGATTTCAAAAATGTAAGATCAAACACATAGAAAACGTAACAGAGTCTCAAAAACAAAATTTCGAAAAGTGGTTAAACAAGTAGACAGTAGATCTGGCAAAAAGAATAAAATTGCTTTTAGGCCCATTATCATACTCAGTATTTTGAGTATGATCGGATTCGTGATATGTGCTGTTTCAGACCTGAGCTATTATATAGGGGTCGAAACCTATATAATCGACGGGTTTGAAGATGGCAACCCGGCAAAAGAGTTGTACGAACATAATATAGAGCAATGGGGAAATAAAGGAGTTGATGTTTCTTTGGGGGGCTTGAAGCTTGTCAGACAGCTATTTTTGATTCTTGGTATTATGAATGTGCCGGTGCTGCTTGGTGTGGCCCTTATGTTTTACAGAGTCAAAATTGGATTTAAGATATATGCGGTTTGTCAATTAGCATACATACTGATTCCGATCTACTTTCTTGGATTCGGATTCTATCCGATTTTCAGGGTGCTGGGGTATGGAGACCTTCTAATTATGATTTTATTTGTAATCATGTGGGGGATTCAAAGGAAGAACATGGATAGAAAAACTACACCTAAATAATACTTATGAGCCTATTCAATGATCCGAAAGTACAATGGCTAAAGCGAAGAGTTTTCGGGAAGAAAGACCCTAATAAAACATTGAAATGGACTTGTTTGATACTTTTTTGGTGGAGTGTCCTCATGCTCGTACTAATGGCAGGACTGGGATCTTTTGCGGCATTCTCTCCGGCAGATTCATCAAGGTTTCAGGATTATCAAGAGTTCAGAAAAATGGGAATGTCATTTTTTTTTCCTTATGCCTGTTTTCATTTAGTCAGTTTGATCTCGATCGCTTTAGTATACAGACAGAAGAGGTTTGGGGTATTGTTATACGGGGTTACCTGTGTCGCATGCGTTGTTTTCCCTTGGTTTAAGGACCTGGGCTTCCCCATGGAGTCACTTATATTTAATCTAATCTGTTTTGGGCTTTTTGCTGTTCACTTGGTAGCAATGAGGAAAAAAGAAAACGAATCAAGTATGGAGGAGGAAGTTATTGATCACTCGAAGGTAAACCAGCAATAACAGATATTTCAACATTTACATTTTTGGGAAGAACACTTACTTCAACGCACTCTCTAGCCGGAAATAGACCTGAAAAATAGGACCCGTATATTTTATTTATTTCGCTGAAATTCCCCATGTCTGAAATGAAAATGGAACATTTTACAACATCGTCGAAGGTGCAACCTGCTTCATGTAAAATGGCTTTTATGTTCTCCATTACCTGTAGAGTTTCCTCTTCAATTGTGTTAAGGATCAATTCACCAGACGAAGGTTCAATGGCAATTTGGCCGCTCATATAAAGTAGCCCGTTTACAATAACGGCTTGGTTATAAGGCCCAATCGGTGCAGGGGCGTTCTTGGTTTCAATTATTCTTTTTCCCATCCTGTCAGGTTAAAAATAATTTGGATCGCACATAGTAATTAGTGGTGATGCCCATGTGGACCATGTGCATGACCGTGCTCAATTTCATTTTCTTCAGCTTGTCGTACATCGACAATGTCAATTTCAAAACGTAGAATTTCTCCGGCTAGCGGATGATTCAGGTCCAATGTTACTTCCTCATCTTTGATACTGGTCACTAGCGCTACCGACTGGCCCTGATTTGTTTCTACCTCCACTTGCATTCCTTCCTGAAGTTCCTCTTTATTGTTATCAGATCGAAAACCGCTTAATGGTACAACTTGCACCATGTCGTCCTGGTATTCTCCATACCCTTGCTCTGGTTCAATGACAGTAGCAAAGGATTCTCCTTTTAATTTGCCTATAAGCTCTTCCTCGAGACCGGGGATAATGTTGCCATGCCCTTGCAATATAGACAATGGACCTCTTTCTTCATTGGATTGATCAATGATGTCACCGTTATCGTTCTTGAGAACGTAATGCATGGTGACTACTGTATCTTGTGTAATTTTCATTCGGCAAAAGTAATAAATTAGTTGAAGTAGAAAACAATTACAAGCCTTCCCCGAAAGCATTATCGTACCATGCTCTTTTACGTTGTATTCTCAGGTCTTTAAGAATTGCAGCTTTAACGTTGATCGTTAGCGTATAGCTTTTTCTTGCGCCAAATGGAATCCAGTTGAATTGACCCTCCCAGCAGTGCATGTCGCGATAAATGGACACTGTTGTGTAGTTGAAGTCTTTGGTTTTGAAATCAAAACCTGTATTTATCCCGATTCTCCACTTTTTTGTGAGTCCAACGTCACCGTTTAACCGCAAAGTCTGTGAAAAGGTGGTCGTATCATTTTCCGTATTTATGAAAGACCGAAAGGATGAGATGTTATATGAAATGTTCATTTGCCAGGGTATGGTAAAATCTACGTAGGAATCCGATAGAGCTTCAAATTGGCTTTGCTGATCCTCTGATACGTTTTCCAGATTCTTATTACCAGACTTCTTTTTGCTTCTTAAATTATAGCTTAGCGCAAGGTTGGTGGATGTGACAGTCCCAATTTTGCCATCCGAACTCAACCGATAAGTATTAATCCTGGTTCCATCGTCGTATGTGTAAGGGTCTAAGAATGCCTTGAAATTTAGATTCAGAGACTTAAAAAGTTTCGTTCTTCCTGTCAATGAAATATTTGATAAGTTCATTGAGTCTCGCATAAAATCATACGATGAGCTTAACACAAAATTTTCAATAAGTTTTACTTTTTTCTTTTTCTTTTTCTCCTGTTCTGTAGTATCGTTTTGAGCCCAGAGTTTCATGTCTAAGCTGTTAATCAGACTGAAAGATATGATTCCACTTTCTGCATTGCTGGGTTTACCATAAATACCAAGATCAAACGGAGAATATGTAGCGAGCTCTCCATTGGTTCCAAAATTCCCTTCAATGTCTGTGCTAAAATTTGGAGTATATGTAAAATTAAGATTTGGTGTTACCACATGCCTGATCTCAGCCTCTCTCTTCCCACGGAGAAATCCGGCAAAACCATACATTCCATAAATTTTAGTGGTCATACTTGCACTGAAGCTGGCTTCATGAGCCCCTCTGGGTCTGTGCACTGTATCAGTTATAACCGTAGTATCAATTTCGTTATAGGTTTTGTTCAGATACTGCAGATAATATCTTCCGGTATACCTTGCCGCCGGATTGAGTGTAAACGGCCCCATTTTAACAGAAGTGTTCAAGTTGGCATTATGTCTCATCCCGTTTCTCATTGAGCTGGTAAGCCCTTCAATATTATTTAAAGCAAAATTTGAAGCAGAATCGCTGATCTCGTTCTTGATATCAAAGCTCTGACTGAAACCGGTATTTTGCGTTATGTTTCTAATGAATTTGCTTTTTGTCGTTCCAATATTCTTCAAAGGGTAAATTCGACTTTGATTAATGTTGGCTTCCGGGAGGGTAACTGACACGATCTCCGTGAGTGTGTTTTGAGTATGCCTCATGTTAACATTTAGTGAAAAAGGCGAATTACTGAATGCTTTGCTCCACCTAACGTTTGAGTTGAAGGTGTTTGATAAGTAATCAGTACTTGAGCTGTTAAAGTTATTTGAGAAGTTATTGATAGAGCCTAGATTAACGTTTGCCGTAAATCTAGATCCGGGGTTGGCCTTTGGATCTTGATTGTGCGACCATCTGATAAAGAACTGAGAGGTCTTTGAGTAGTCAGGGAATTCAGGCTCTGAAATACGCAATTTTGTGTATTGAACATTAAAACTTCCATTGCATTTGTATCGCTTCTTATAGCGGGAGATGTTCTTAACGCCCCAGCTGCCTTGAGAATAGATATCTCCTAGTATCTGCGTGTCAAACTTTCCGGCAATATGATGATAATACCCAAGACCCTGTAAGAAATAACCCAGGCTTGGAGAATTGCCATAGGTTGGAATTACAATACCATTTGTTCCTCCTTTCTTATTCGGGAAATAGCCAAATGGAAGCCCTAAAGGTGTTGGTATGTCTGCTATCCACAAATTAAGAGGGCCAGATACAATTTTATCATCAGGAATTATTACTGCTTTACTCAGCTTAAAGTAAAAGTGGGGGTCTTCAAGGTCACAGGTAGTGTATTTGCCTTTGGAAACATGTACGTGATCATTCGGCTGTTTTTTAACAATTTCAGAGGTGAGATATCCTTCTGCCTGCTCGGTTCTCACGTTATAAATGATTCCTTTTCGAGTGTCAAAGTTGTACCGAATACTATCCATTTGGTATTCATCTCCACTTTCCCTGAATACCGGTTTGCCTATTTTTTTCCCTGTTGAATCCGTAGTGTATTTAGCCAGTGCTATCTTAGTGCTGAAATTAAACTCAATGTAGTCTGCATCCAGTTCTATTTCACCGTAAGTTACGTGTGCTTTACCATACAAGTATACTTGCTGCATGGGAATGCTGAAGATCATTGAATCTTCGGCATTGTACTCAACCGGGGCTTCGAAATTAACATCACTTGTGTCTACTCTTGTGGAATCTGTATTTTCGGTTTGTGAATGAGTCGAATTGCTTATCAACAGTATCACAAGGATAAGTACAAGACAATTACTGTATGGTTGATGATTAACGAAGTTACTTTTGTTGGTACGCTTTATGCTTAAAAGGTAGGAAACCTTCGCAATAAACGATATGAAACAGCTTACAATCAATAGCGCATTAATCTTATATGCGAAGAAACGTATTTTTTCCGTTTTTCTTGCGTTTATTCTATCGGCGGGTTGTAGCTGGTCTCAGGAGGGCTTAGGTATTAGAACGATCGTTATTGATGCCGGCCATGGGGGAAAAGATCCGGGTGCCGTAGGCGTCAACAAAACATATGAAAAGGATGTGGCACTTTCCGTTTCGCTTAAATTTGGGAACATTATTAAGAAAACCCACCCTAACATTAAAGTTATTTATACACGTTCTACGGATGTGTTTATCGGGTTGGCAGATCGTGCAAGAAAGGCCAATTCTATAAGTGCAGATCTATTTGTGTCGATACATGCAAATTCGGCTATCAACAAAAAAGCTACCGGCGCAGAGGTTTGGGTTCTTGGGCTACACAAATCCGAAGCTGCTCTTGAAATTGCCAAGAAAGAAAACTCATCTATTCTAATGGAAGACGATCACGGATCGAAATATCAGGATTTTGACCCAAAAGATCCCGATGCATATATTGGCTTGGCAATGCGACAAAATGCCTATTTGGATCAAAGCCTTAATCTGGCCAACGCAGTACAGAAAAGTTTTGTGGAAGATGCCGGGAGATTAGACCGAGGAGTTAAACAAGCTGGATTTATGGTGTTATACCGAACTACTATGCCCTCCATATTGATAGAGCTGGGTTTCCTGTCGCATGCCGGAGAGGAAAAGTATTTGTCAAGTGCTATTGGCCAGGACAAATTGGCAAAGAGTATTTACATTGGGTTTAAAAAATACAAAGAAAGGATTGATGGGGTGAATCATTCGATTTCTGACGAAGGAAACAGAATTGAAATAAATGCGCCTGAAGAGCCAAAAAAGGAAGTGAGTATAGATAGAAAAAATCAAGTTATATTTAAAGTGCAGATATCGGCTTCTTCGGTCTCTATTAACACAAGTGCGGTCAACTTTAAAGGTCTTACTGATGTTGAACAGTATCAGTTAAATGGGATTTATAAATACACTGTAGGAAACTTTTTTACCTTTGAAGAAGCTAAATCAAGGCAAAAGGATGTCCGAAAAATTGGATTTGACTCGGCATTTATTATTGCCTATTACAATGGAGAAAAAATTACTGTTCAACAAGGCGTGAGCCTGACAAAAGAAAATTCAGAGTGAAACGAGAGTTATTGATAGGAATAGTTGCTATAACCGCTATTGCGGCGCTGATTTTTGGTTTGTTTTACCTTAAAGGTGAAAATCTATTGTCTAAAAATCGATCATTTCATACAACATATCAGAGAGTGGATGGTTTGGTTAGCGCAAGTCCAATTAAAATTAGTGGGTTTCAGGTTGGGGTGGTCACCGGATTAACTATGAATGAAGATGACCCAAGCCTTATTGATGTTACTTTTATCGTTGAGGACCCTTCCATTAATATACCAAGTAACTCTGTGGCTTTACTGGCCTCAGATATATTAGGAAATAAATCTATAGACCTCCGTTTAGGATCGGATAGTCGGATGCTTAAGAATGGGGATTTTGTTCTGGCACAAGCACAAACAGACCTGGCCGATATGGTCAATGAACAACTATTGCCTTTAAAGCTTAAAACAGAAGAACTCATTGCAACTATCGATTCTACTGTGGAGACAGTTAAGACGATTATTGGTGAGAATACAGGCAACTTAAATGAGAGTTTTGTTGGCCTTAGAAATGCTATAGGTTCATTTGAATCAATGTCGAACAGGCTGGATACCCTTATTGCCAAACAATCCTCTCGTGTTGCTGCCATCTTTGCGAATGTTGTGAGCATTACCGATAATTTGAAAAGGAGTAATGATGCCATTACAAATGTATTGGCAAATGCAGAGATGATCACTGACAGCTTGGCCATGGTTGATTTTGTGGGAACGGTGAGTGAAGCACAAAATGCTATTGCACAGGTTAATTTGGTTTTGGACGCAATTAACAATGGCGACGGCACCATTAGCAAGTTGTTAAATGATAGCACGATGTACAACAATGTTAATTTGATGGTGGATCAAGCAACGACTTTGGTAGAAAATATTCAGGATCATCCGAATCGGTATCTGCAGTTTGCTGTATTCGGAAGCAAAGACAAGGGACTCAAACTGGATTCAAGAAATGAACGTGCTTTGCGACAGTTTGTTAAGAGGGATTCTTTAATGGATAAATGGAAATAAGACATGGAAGTTAGTGAACTTAGCTTCATTGTATTATCGTCACTTGGGTTAGGATTATTTTCTTACAATTGTCTGAGGATAAGGAAGAACATTCATCTGGGTATAGCAGTAGACCGTTCAGGTAGACTGGGCGCAAGAATTAAAACAACACTTTTAGTTGCGTTTGGGCAGAAAAAAATGTTCAAACGACCTATTCCGGCTTTATTGCATTTGTGTATCTATGCGGCGTTTATGTTTACGCAAATTGAACTGATTGAAATATTCGCGGATGGCATAACGGGCACTCATCGTGCATTTCGTAACGATCTGGGAGGACTTTATACGTTTGCCATAAGCTTAATTGAAGTGTTATCAGTACTTGCATTTATTGCAACGTTGGCGTTTTTGGCTAGAAGGAATCTACTAAAGATTCCAAGATTTACAATGTCGGAAATGACGGGATGGCCTAAGCTGGATGGTAACCTGATCCTGTACTTCGAGATCTTTTTGATCTGCTTCATCTTTATGATGAATGGCGCAGATGAGGTGGCTCACATGCAGGGTGGAAATGATTCTTATGGCTTCGCGATCTCTAGTATAATTGGCCCTGCTTTATTTGGTGGAATGGAGGCGGATACGTTGCACTTGATAGAACAGATAGGTTGGTGGGGACATATATGTATGGTTTTTGTTTTTTTAAATTATCTGCCTGTTTCGAAACACTTCCACATAATTCTTGCATTTCCGAATGTATTCTACTCCAATCTTGAAGCTAAGGGTAAGTTCACTAATATGGAAGCAGTTAAGAAAGAGGTGGAATTGATGTTTGATCCGTCTGCAGACCCGTACGCTGCACCGGCTCCTGAAACTTCAGATGGAACACCGGCTCGATTTGGGGCAAAAGATGTTACTGATCTGACCTGGAAGAACTTATTGGAGGCATATACTTGCACTGAGTGTGGCCGTTGTACTTCTTCTTGTCCTGCAAATCAGACAGGGAAGAAATTGTCTCCTCGTAAGATCATGATGGATACCCGGGACCGAATGGAAGAGGTGGGTAGGAGCAGAAGAAAGAACGGAAAAGATCATGATGATGGGAAATCACTATTGGGGGATTACATTAAGGAAGAAGAAGTTTGGGCGTGTACGTCGTGTAATGCATGTGTTGTAGAATGTCCTGTCAATATTGATCCGTTGTCAATAATTATCGATCTAAGGAGATACTTGGTCATGGAAGAGTCCAAAGCTCCAAGTGAATTGACAACGATGTTTACAAACATTGAGAATAACGGTGCTCCTTGGCAATTTTCACCTACGGATCGATTGAACTGGGCCACAGAGGAATAAAATATAATATGTCAGAACAAATCAAAGTGCCAACGATACAAGAAGTAATTGCCAGCGGTAACAACGCTGATATTTTATTCTGGGTTGGTTGTGCAGGTAGTTTTGATGATCGCGCAAAAAAGATAACCAAGGCGATAGTAAAAATACTACACAAATGTGGAGTAAGCTATGCCGTATTGGGAATCGAGGAAACATGCTCCGGTGACCCCGCAAAAAGAGCAGGCAATGAGTTCTTATTCCAAATGCAGGCATTTCAGAATATTCAGCTATTGAATGGCTACAATGTGAAGAAGATTGTAACAGCATGCCCACATTGTTTCAACACATTAAAGAATGAATATCCTGAATTAGGGGGTGACTACGAAGTAATTCATCATACACAGCTAATTCAGGATCTGATCAATTCTGGCAAACTATCCATTAAGGAAGGTGGTAAGTTCAGGGGGAAGAGAATAACATTTCATGACCCATGCTACTTGGGAAGGGCGAATGACATCTACGAGGCACCAAGAGAAATCTTAAAACGGTTAGATGCCGAGCTTGTTGAGATGAAGCGATGTAAATCAAAAGGCTTGTGCTGTGGAGCCGGTGGTTCCCAGATGTTCAAGGAAGCGGAAAAGGGAGATAAAGAAGTTAATATTGAAAGAACTGAAGACGCTTTAGAGACCAAACCCCAGATCATTGCAACCGGATGTCCGTTTTGTAATACAATGATGACTGATGGAGTGAAAAACTTCAACAAAGAAAATGAAGTTCACACATTGGATATTGCGGAATTAATTGCTCAGGCAGCAGATCTTTAGACATGCGTGTAGATTTTAATACTCTTCCTGATCAAGCTAAGGTATGGATGTACCAAAGCAGTAAGCCTTTGCAAGAATCCGAAATAACTACGATAAGGAACTTTGCAGAAGAATTTTTAAGCAATTGGGAAAGCCATGGGATTCCTGTTGAAGGTGCAATTGATATTGTAAAAGATCATTTTATACGAATTGCTGCTTTTACAAATGAGCCTTCCATGTGCGGCAGAGCCCAGGATGCGCAAGTAAATTTTGTAAAGGATATTGAACTTAAATTGAATTTGGTTCTAACCGACAGACTAGAACTTGCTTTTGAGATTCAAAATGTCGTTAAAATTATTCAGATGAGCAGTGTTGAAACGAATATCTCTGAGAGAACAATAATGGCTGAAACGGTTTTCTTTAATAATCTTGTAAGCTCAAAATCGGAGTTCCGGAACGGTTGGTCGGTTCCGGCGTCTAAGTCATGGCTAGACCGATTTTTCTAGAATACGATTAGATAGATGTATTGAATTGCATCTTTTCTTGTATTCGCATTCAGAAATTTCATATTCAGCATAGTAGGAGAGTGGTGCTCTATTTTATATACCTTTTTATAATCCAATTGCTTCAGATCCAGTGAGTCAAAATGCTCTTGTTTTAGCAATAGACTTGTTCCACTTAGTGATGTTTTGTCCAGAGGTCCCAATTTCCCTCTGTAACGCGATATAGAGCGCGTGTAAAAGTCGTAACAATGTGGGGAGATCTTGACTACATGCTGTTTGTCTGGAGGTATCCCATGCTCTAATGTGTGTTGTGCGGCGATGTACTGGCCGTCATAGTGAGCTAATTTGTAATAAAAATGGTCTTTGAGAAAGATGTTGAACAGTGCTGCAATTACTGCAGTTATAAATACTGTGGCAATGATAGATTTTCGTTTTATTATTATGGCTATAATGAGAACCGATATGGCCACTATAATTGCCCAATAGATGTATGTTACTTGATCAAACACAAAATTTCCAATTAGGAATATCGCTGTTAGAAGTAGGGCAGAGACGAACAGCTGAATGTAGGCAATGCCGATCCTTCCGCGCTTTTCAGCCAATTGAACAAGAAAATTTCCACATAAAATGGCAACAAACGGAAAAATGATGAAAATGTAGTGATCGAGTTTGAATTTCGACATTGACAATCCTATGAAGGGTAAAAAGATGGCTCCAACGGTGTAAAACTCACTTACTTCAATTGCTTTAAATGAGTTTTTCAGCTTGTACCAAATTCCCAGTAAGGCAATTAACGTCCAAGGCAAAAAGGACCAGCTGAACGTGCCAAAAAAGAAGTACCAGGGAGCATTATTGTTCCATTCACTTTCTCCTGTGATCCTACCAAAACTTTGATCCCAAAAATAGAACTTCAGAGCACTTATTCCTTGAACCATTTTGCCACTTGAGAGTGAAGTTGTTTTTTCCGGTTGCGAGTCAAATTGTGTGTAAAGACCATACGCCATAGGACTGATAATAATTGCGACAATAAAGGCTCCAAGCACCCATTCCCAACGTAAGAAGTTCCTCCATTGTTTTTTGATCACAAAATGAGTTGATAAAGCTAATACGGGCACCATTAGGCCTACCGGACCTTTACTCAGCATGGCACATGCAATACCCACGAACCCGAGTATCAGGTATTTCTTTTTCTCTTTTTCAAGAAATTCGATAATGGTCCAGACAGAGAATATGATGGAACTCACAAGTATGGTATCTGTCCTTACATCGTGGGATATCACAAACATTGCTTCCGTGGTAGCAAATATTATTGCTGCAATGTACCCTGCGGATTTATGATACAGTAGGCTGCCCAATCGCATTGTAGAGTAGACACCGAGATATATGAAAAGTAAAGATGGTAGCCGGTATGCCCAGTTTTCAAAGCCAAATATGTTAAACGAGAGAGATGAAAGCCAAAATAAGAGGGGAGGTTTGTCAAGGTAATCTCGTCCTCGATGAAGCACTTCAAGGTAGCTACCGTTGTTTGACATTTCCATACTGATTGAAGCGTACTGAGAAGCGTCTACACCAACAATGGGCAGGTTGATCCCGGATAAATACGTGATCGAAGTGACCGCAAGGACAATCCAGTAGACGTACTTTATTTGAGTATCACTGTTCATTAGCGGAAGATGTCTTTTACTTTTTTCGGTCGAAGCTTTTCTTCCCATCTGAAACCGGTCAATAATCTGAGCTTGGGATTGATATCATCCATTGGGTATAGTACAGCATCAGGTTGGTCCCTGAATGTGATCTGGTCGACTTTATTATCGTGGACCATTAGTGTCATGTTGCTGCACACGGCATGATTCATACCAACTGGTGTTTTCCCCTCTTCGCCTACATAGTAAACGCTTTGCGCATTTCCGACTACTTCCAGGCTCCTCAACTTCTGATTGGAGAAATAAGCATTCATGAGGCGTCCTTTTATTTGATTGTATCCGAAAGTATCTACAATTGAAATGAGGAAAGCATTATTATCTAATACCATTGACTTTATTGAATTGGAATCACTTTTTATACTGATAAAGTCTGCGAAAAGCTGATTTTCTTCAGACCACAATACGGGCTCCTTGTACATGTTGATGGTACCATCCACTTGGGTTATTAGCATTGAATCGGCTACACCTTGAAGGTCTTTTTTGTAAAATTTCACATCATGAAAAGTATGGATAACCTTCCTATTAGTTGAGTCAAGATTAATTATTGCGGTATCGGCGTGAAGGAAAAGTGAGTCATCATCGAATATCTGGATCAACAACAAACTGTCTGTGATCAGTGATTCATTTAACTTTTCATTATGCCAACCATAATTACCTTGAATTATGAACGTATTGGCAGTATCCGTGATCTGCATATTATGAAATACCTCGCCGATTCCAAGGTTTCGATCATAGAACAGGCTATCCCCTTGTAATTTTTGTCCATCGGAAAGGAGATATGAGTTTCCCCGAAAAGAAGCTAGATCGTTCTGAGTATCATACCATCCATTTTCTGTGTAAATCAAATTTGAGTCTGACCTAATGAATGTTGGTCCGGAAAAAAAGGCGGTTCCTGAATTGGTATGATAAGTTAACGTGTCGCTGGTCATTGTATATTCAGGATTGTTCAGCTCAACGGAGTCTTGAAATTCGATGATCTGACTATCTACAAAATACAAACCGATCTTACTGGTAAGAACATTTGGATTGTCGCTGCTTGTTATCGTTGCTCCATTAGAATAATGACCAATTGAGTCTCTTAGGTCATAGGTCATGGAAGAAGTAGCCAAAGTTAAATTTCGATCGGTCATAAACACATTACCCATCATTGTGGCTAGTTTTTTGTTGCCATTGTAATGTAAGGTGTCTCCATACATGGCCAATGAATCGCCTTGCAAAATCCGTACTTTACCATAGGCATCCAGGCTATTAGAGTCGAGATACAGGTAGGCACTATCACAATATAACTTCACCTCCTGGTGTTTCAACTCAACGCCTCCAATGAATTTTTGGGCAGTACTGTTCCTTGTTTTAACCAGTTGATCAGCATTGACGATTTGTATACGATTTCGAACTGTCTGTGAATTGTTAATTTGGCCAACAGCCCAATTGCTTAATGCCACGACTACCATCGTGAATAAAATGTTCTTAAACTGGTTTTTAAACTGTGCCACAGCACAATAATACGAAGAGTTCAAAAGAATATTGCTTATACCAAAATTTGATCTCTCATAATCGTTTGGTTTCTATTTGGTCCTACAGAAACGATGGTAATTGGAGTTTCAAGTTCTTTTTCCAAATACTCAATGTAATTATTAAGGTCTTCAGGAATTTCAGACATGGAGCTCATACCAGTCAGATCAATATCTTTCCAACCAGGAATCTCTTTGTAAATTGGCTTCAGACTTGGATCTTCAAGGTCGTAAGGCAGATAGTCAATTAACTCTCCTTTATACTCATATTTGGTACAAACTTTTATTGTTTCAAAGATGCTTAATACATCCGCTTTCATCATGGCTAGTTTGGTAACGCCATTGATCATAATTGCATACTTCAAAGCAGGGAGATCGATCCAACCACACCTTCTTGGTCTTCCAGTTGTTGCACCAAATTCATGTCCTTCTTTCCGCATGTCTTCACCCATTTGGTCGTGTAGTTCAGTGGGGAAAGGCCCACTACCAACACGAGTACAGTAAGCTTTAAAAATGCCGATCACATCATTGATCTTGTTGGGAGCTATGCCCAATCCGGTGCAGGTTCCTGCAGTAATTGTGTTGGAAGATGTTACGAAAGGATAAGTGCCAAAATCAATGTCAAGCAGAGTTCCTTGTGCTCCTTCCGCCAAGATCCTTTTCCCATGTTTTTGTGCGTCATTAATGTAATGTTCGCTATCTACAGCAGGTATTTCCTTTAGCTCCTCAATTGCCTCAAACCAAGAATCTTCATATGCTTTTAGGTCGTATTCAAAATCAAATCTGGCTAGCATCATTTTATGCTTCTCTACAAGCAAGTCGTAGCGTTGCTGAAAATTTGAAGTGTACAGGTCACCAACTCTAAGTCCATTACGACCAGTTTTATCCATATACGTAGGTCCAATTCCTTTTAGAGTTGAACCAATTTTTCTTTTTCCTTTCGCTTGTTCAGAAGCTGCGTCGAGAATTCGATGTGTTGGAAGAATTAGGTGTGCTTTTTTTGATACAAGGAGTATGTCTTTAATATTAAGCTTAAATTTCTTCAAATTGTCAATTTCCTTTTTGAAGATCACGGGGTCAATTACCACTCCATTTCCAATGAGATTCATGGTCCCTTCTCTAAAAATACCGGAAGGAATGGTATGTAAAACATGCTTAACATTATTGAATTCCAAGGTGTGACCGGCATTTGGTCCTCCCTGGAACCGTGCAATAATGTCGTAGTTTGGGGTAAGCACGTCTACGACCTTTCCCTTTCCTTCATCTCCCCACTGTAATCCTAAAAGAACATCAGTCCCTATCATATGTTTAGTTTTTCGCTGAATACCTTATGCGCTTCATTCTCAGTTTCAGCAATGGTAAAAAGTGTATTCAATTTGGTTATCAAAAATAGTTTGGAAATCCGTTCATTTATACAGCATAGAATCGTGTCTCCTCCGGTATTCCTAGACTTTGTAAGTATATTGATCAGGGTATTGAGTCCGGAACTGTTAATGTAATCTAATTGTTGGAGGTTAAGCACAAAGTTTGAAGTTCCATTCAGTGTGAACTGGTCAATTTCTTCAAGGAGTGGTGCCCCATCGTAATTTTCCATGATCTTTCCTTGTAATTTGATTACTGCGATCTCGTTTTCTATTTGACAGATAAATTGTAGACTCATAATTGCATTAGTTATCTTCTTTAGTAGCGTAGATATAAAGAGAATGGTGTGAGATGTTAATTTTAAAAAGGTCTTCCAATGTATCTTTTATCCCTTGAATTCTAGGATCACAAAACTCGATCACTTCTCCTGTATCGGTACATATGATATGATCATGTTGTTTTGATGCGTAAGATTTTTCAAAGTATGCCAGATTGGATCCGAATTGGTGCTTGATTACCAAATTGCAATCCTGCAGAAGATCAATTGTGTTGTACAGTGTTGCCCGAGAAACTCGATAATTCTGAGCTTTCATTTTTACATACAAGGTTTCAATATCAAAATGTCCATTGTAAAAATAAATCTCCTTGAGAATTGCAAATCGCTCAGGTGTTTTTCTATGACCATTTTGCTCAAGGTACTGAGCAAATATTTCTTCAACTTTTTCCTGTACCGTTTGTTCGGACATAGCCAAGTATTAAAGGCCAAAAGTAGGAATTAATAAGGGATAGAGCCCATATGGAGACTACTTTTATTAACAAAAGGGTAAAGATTAATTGTCTTCATGGTCGATCCGCTCAATAGAATTTATCCCGTCCACTTCAACGAGTTTATTCATCAGGTTGTCCAGATGTTCAGTATCTCTGACATATGCCATTACGCATCCTTCAAATATGCCGTCATTTGAATTGAAAGAAATTGATTTCATATTAACATTAAGGTCAGCAGAAATAATATTCGTAATGTTATTAACAACCCCAACGTCATCGATTCCTGTAAACACCATCCCGGTCAGAAACTCTTCATATTCCTGCCCTCTCCAGCTGGCGCGAATGATCCGATACTCATAATTGGCCATTAATTGCCTAGCATTTGGACATTTATTTCTGTGTATTTTTATTCCGTCATTAATGGTAATAAATCCAAAGATGTCATCTCCGGGAATAGGATTACAACAAGGGGCAAATTTATAGTCAAATTTATCATTCTCACCGATTATCAATTCCTCAGATTTTTTCTTGAATTTACTGACCAAGGTGGAAAAACTACCTTTCAGCGAGTTACCTAAAGAAGTATGCTTAAGTCTACCACCTTTAACTATAATTTCTTTTATCCTAGATAGGTCTAGTTTGTCTTTGGTTATTTGGTAATACATTTCAGTATGCTCCTTAAAACCATAGAATTTAATTAGCTCATTGAGGTTATCTTCGTCGAATGCAACTTTAAGAGTTTTTAATTTTCGTTCCAGTATTTCTTTACCATCGAGAGAAGCCTTCTTTTTCGCCTCTTTTAGGCTGCCTTTGATTTTAGATTTGGCCTTTGATGTAACTACGTAATTCAGCCAGTCTTCTTTTGGAGTTTGTTTGGAGGAAGTAACGATTTCAACCTGATCGCCACTTTTCAATTCGTGACTTAACGGTACTAATTTGTGGTTCACTTTTGCTCCGATACATCGTGCACCAACCTGAGTATGGATTTCAAAGGCAAAATCTAGTGCTGTTGCTTGTACAGGTAACCTTTTAAGGTCGCCGTCAGGCGTAAAGACAAAAATTTCTTCGGCAAAAAGGGAAAGCTTAAAATCATCAATAAACTCCATAGCATCGGCATCTCTGTTTTCGAGAATTCCCCGTATTTTGTCAACCCAGCTATCCAGCATGCCATCTTTTTCATTGGTGGACTTGTATTTCCAGTGGGCAGCTAATCCTTTTTCGGCAATTTCATCCATTCTTTTCGTTCTGATCTGAACTTCCACCCATTTCCCGGTTGGACTCATCACCGTTGTATGTAAAGATTCATACCCGTTTTGCTTTGGATGAGAGATCCAGTCCCTTAGTCTCTCGGGATTTGGCTTATAATAATCCGTAACAATGGAGTAGGCTTTCCAACAGTCAGCTTTTTCAGAATCCATCGGTGTATCAATAATGACACGGATAGCAAAAACATCATATACTTCTTCGAAATTGATCGCCTTCTTTTGCATCTTGTTCCAAATGGAATAGATCGACTTTTGTCTTCCTTTTATCTGAAAGCTTAAATCTGCATCTACCAGCGTGCTTCTGATTGGGGAGCTGAACTTTCGGATGAACCGTGTGCGTATATCCTTTGTTTTTTCGAGTTTGTTGTTGATGCTAACATAGGCTTCTGCCTCTGTGTATTTAAGGGCAAGATCCTCCAGTTCTGTTTTTATTGCATAAAGCCCTAGCCGATGGGCTAGTGGCGCATACAGAAAATGTGTTTCTGAAGCAATCTTTAACTGCTTGTCCATTCGCATTGATTCAAGCGTTCGCATATTGTGAAGACGATCCGCCAACTTTATCAGGATCACACGGACATCTTCCGGTAAGGTCAATATCATTTTGCGAAAATTCTCCGCTTGTTGAGAAGTATTTAAGTCAAATACCCCGGAGATCTTCGTCAGGCCATTAATGATCTTTCTACATTGCTCGCCAAACATGTTTTCGATGTCATCAAGGGCAATCTCTGTGTCTTCAACGGTATCATGAAGCAAAGCACACGCTATGGCTTTAGGACCGAGTCCTATTTCTTCTGCACATATCCGGGCTACAGCAATAGGGTGGAAAATATAGGGTTCACCCGACTTTCTACGCATGTCTTTGTGAGCAGCCACAGCAACGTCAAAGGCTTTCCTAATGAACTTAGTATCTTCTTTAGACCTCTTTACCGAAATTGTCCTTAAAAGACCTCTGTAAGCGTTTAGGATCTCTTTATTTTCCTTATCCAAGTCTATTTTCATGGATGTTAAATCTTGAATTTAAATATAGAAAAGTCTAGTTATAAGTCGTAGCTGAACCCACAAAATAATCTAGTTTGTTATTTGATACAATCAAATAAGGCTCATATAAGATTCAATATTGATCTATTTTGCGGGTAAGACCTTAGTTTCAACCACTCCAAAGCCAATTCTGATTCCATTCTTCACGCCATGTCCTCTCATAATGACCTTATCACCATCCAATATGAATTTGCGTTCAGAACCGTCACTCATCTGAAAAGGTTTTGTTCCTTTCCAGCTGATCTCTAGCATTGATCCAAATTGACCTTCTTCGGGTCCTGAAATTGTGCCTGATGCCAGCATATCTCCTGCATTGATATTGCAACCGTTTACAGTATGATGAGCGAGTTGCTGCGCCATATTCCAGTACATATGTTTGTAATTGGACCTGCAGACTACCGACTCTTCCGCCGATTCAGGTTGTATTGTTACTTCAAGCTCAATATCCAAGTGATGATCACCTTTATACTCGAGATATGGCAGAACTTTTGGATCTTGTATCGGACCCGCCACTTTGAATGGTTCCAATGCATCTAGTGTAACAATCCATGGAGACATGGAAGAAGCGAAATTTTTAGCCAAAAATGGACCTAAAGGCACATACTCCCATTTTTGAATGTCTCGGGCCGACCAATCATTGAAAAGACTTAGTCCGAAAATGTAATTTTCGGCTTCAGATGTAGAAATGGAATCTCCTAACGGTTTTCCATCAAAGGTGATGAACGCCATCTCCAGTTCAAAATCCAGCAGCTTGCAAGGACCAAACACAGGAGGTTCAGATTCATTTGGTTTTTGTTGTCCTTTAGGCCTGTGAATTGGTGTTCCAGAATTAATGATCGAAGAGGCCCTACCATGATAACCCACGGGAATATGCTTCCAGTTTGGTAGCAGAGCATTATTTGGATCCCTGAACATGCAGCCTACATTATAGGCGTGTTGCTCACTCGAATAAAAATCTGTGTAGTCGCCAATTTCAATGGGTAAATGCATACTTGTTTGTTTTT
>Ga0206681_10000381_pt1 | contig 24716 bp, 14 predicted proteins | sample M150012015metaG_FD_161048 | JGI IMG/M metagenome (GOLD analysis project Ga0206681, IMG submission 161048) | Ammonia-oxidizing marine archaeal communities from Monterey Bay, California, United States - M1 500m 12015 | ecosystem: Environmental > Aquatic > Marine > Intertidal zone | place: USA... | reverse complement strand
CTGAAGTGGACCTCCCCCTCAACAACGGCCTTGTTTTCTGAAAGCTGAACCTCTTCCTTATCGAACTCACCTGAATGGCAAGCATCCAAAAGGAAACATTTGTATCGCGACCTGCAGTCATCCACCAGATCTTCAAGCACTGTATAGGGAATTCCTCGATCAGCCGGTGAGCTGAAATCAATGTCGTAGCTAGAGAAATAGAAATCAAGATCCTCGCTTAAAACACCATGCCCGGCCACAAACAAAATGAGTGCGTCATACACCTCTACGTTCTTTAGTTGATTTTTGAGCTCTTTTACGTTTTCGAGTGTAACATCTCTGTTTTTCAGCTCCATGACAACCAGAGAATCCATGGGATTGTTCTCTGAGAAATACTGTGCAATATCTGCTGCATCTTTTGATGCATAGACCAGATTAAAATCCTGCTGATCAAATTCAGATGCTCCGATCGTTAAAAGATAGAGGGTGCGCGTGTGAGTGACGGGAGCTCCATTGACCACAGCCTCTCGCTTAAGAGACGCCAGGCCGTTGGCAGCCGTTACGTGTGTCTGGATCACATTACGGCCCGGCGAAAGCCTTACATCGACATCTTCATCCAGCTTCTTCCCGGATATGTTGCTCCCTGCTTTTCCATATTCGGGCACTCCGTTAACATAAACGTGCAGTCTGCTGAGCTCTGCTGAATTTGAGGTCGCATTCATCTCCAGCTTCACATGAGAAGGATCGGTCTGAGAAAGTACTGTTGACATTACCGGCACGTCATTGCTGAGCTCAAGGTCTGATTCCTGAACGCTAAGCCGTTGTAATCTCTTTCCATAAGCCTTGTAGTAGCTGGAGATCATCTCTTTGTCATGCACAAAAGACAATTGTGCAAGCACTTTGTCCGGCCTGTTGTATTTCAGATCGAATTGTTCGAACGAAAAGACCTCCTGTTTGTACTTGAACCCAAGATTGTTCAGCCCTACTTTAGATGAGAAATAATAGTTCTCAGGATCAATTACCACAAACTGCCCCTCTTCAAACAGACCCAGTGTTAGCTTAAGCTGTCCGGTGTTCTCATCCCAAAGCCGGACAAGTCCATCCCATGAGGCAGTAGCAACAAACTGACCCTGTGGATTGGCTGCCATAGCAGTAATGATGTCGCTGTGAAAAGGAGCGATGGTGGCAAGCTGAGCTTCTCCTTTTGACAACCGAATGGTCCCGTACTCCAGGCTTCCCCGGTACGTATGCCCTTCGTCATTCACCTGAAGGTTCATCGAATCGGTAAGGTGAGGGGAGCCAAATCTAATGTGACTCTGTACATTGGCGTAATATGAGCTCACGATCTTAGATTCCGGCATGTATTTGTAATCTGAAACCTCATTTGTAAAAGGGTTCCACGTGAGCTCCACATCTTTAATGTAGTCGTACATCCAAAGTAATTCGTTGGATGTTTTGGTCTTTAACAAATTAATTACGAGTCGATCGCCGTCCCATCTCAGGTTGCGACACATAGCCTTTTTCCGATCTGTGATCCTTGTTATTTCAGAAGCTGCATCCAGCTCCATCGTATTGAAGGTTTCCAGGTCAAAAACCTTAATGACTCCATCGTTATAGCCCACTGCAATGTAACGTCCGCTTTCATTAAAAGCAACATCATTGATCCTGCCGACAACACCGTTATAGGTTTCAAGCAGCTCCCTGCTCTTAATGCTCCACACCTTGATCTCGCCGTTCACAGTGGCACTGGCGATCAGGGAGCTGTCGCTGTTAAGACCAAGAGCAGCGAGCTCATGGTTGTGTGCCTTGATCTTTCCCCTCGGCCATAAGCTCCTGGGCGATACAAACACGATGTCTCCTTTTTCATTGCCCGCAGCCATCCGGTTGTTGGAGATGAAAAGAAGATCGCTGTTTCTCACAAATCTCGTCCACAATGGGCTTCGTTTACCGGAATAGGTTCCAAGCCGGTATTTTGATATTCCGCCGGAATAATTTGTAGCATAAATGTGTTTCCCGGTTGGTCCATATTCCACTGCTGTAAAAGGTTTAATGCTGATGATCTCTGCATCTTTTTCACCCCCAAGGTCGAAATTCATCACTCGTTTGTTCCCGTCAGTGCATATAACGGCAGAGCCGGTCTTGTCAAAAGCAATGTCTTCGATGGCAACTTTAAGATATTGAGAGGTTGCTAACGTGCCACCATAATTCACTAAAGAATCCATGTTTTCTGTTACCAAAGAAATGATCTTTGATCCGATTGCAAATTTTTTAGTAACAGGGCAGTATTCAATAGCACCGATTGTGCCACCGATACTGATCCGGCTAACAACTTTTTCACTTAGTATGTGCCATTTTATAAATAAACCGTCATCACTTACGCTGTAAACATGATCCGGATCGTCGGGAACAATGCAGAGGGCATTGACCGGCCCATTATGACCTTGCAGAACACCGAATTGTTTTTGCGTTGTTCTGTCCCAGATCACGATCCGTTTATCTTCACCGGACGTGATGATAAATCTATCGTCGGCAGAAAACACGACATCTGTGACGGGGCCTGAGTGACCGGATTGGACGATCAAGCTGACCTTTTCCTGAGCAAAGAGATTTACAGTCAGGCAGAATACAAGAAAGAAGAAGGCAAGTTTCACAGTCGAATATATGATTATTTACTGATAGGAGATCGCCGCTAACCGGGTCAAATCGGGAATGGTGTTCTTTTCCGATCAGCTTTTATTCAACTATCTCAACGTTTTCCGTGTTGTGCAAAATGATGGGGTTTGACTTTTCATCCCCTTTTACCTGGACCGAGTTCAAAAACAGCTCATTTACATCATCAAAAACAAAAGCCGGCCGATAATCCGGATCCTTGATCCTGACCGTTACATTTTTCATTTTCAATCCATCTACATGCCTAACATAAAATCCCCATGCGGGCAATTCTCCGAACATGGAAAATTCCGGGTATTTATTCTGTTGTTCAGGGATGTCGGTGAGCCTTGACAGGGGAGAATTGGAATAGCCTTTATGTCCTCTTCCCGGATAAGTGATCTGAATATCCTCTAGTACTACATTCTCAACAGGATACCCTGGAATGCCGGTAATAGAGGATGGGAAAATATTGTGAAAATAGGGCAGAGCAGGACCTCTATAAACATAGTCTGCGTCAGGTCTTTGAAAAGGCACGGAAACCTTTACATTACGTATAGTTATATTCCTGATACTGCCAACGCGGTTATCAGCATATCTTTTACCAAGCCGAATGAAAATTGCATTGCCCGTATTCTTCGCATTTACATTTTGGATCAACACATTCTCAAGACTGCCATTGTCAAAAGACTCTAATGCAATGGCCGAACGGAATGTGTCGAACACTTTGATGTTTTCAATTGTAATATTTTTAAACCCGCTGTAAGATGCCGTGCCAAACTTTATTGCACTGGCACTTGAACGAACCGTACAGTTCCCTATATAAATACTGTCACAAAAAGTATTTTGATCTCTCGGATAATTGTAAGATTTCAGGCAAATCCCATCGTCTGATGAATTGAAATATGAGTTGGTGATCCTAACATTTTTGGAGTCAATAATATCAATTCCGTCGTTATTCCAGTACGTATCGCTCTCGACTCGGATCTTGTCTATTTCGACGTGTGAACATTGAAAATAGGATTGTACCCAGCTTGCCGCATTTTTAATGGTAACCTCTGTTACTTTGATGTTCCGGCAATTTACAAATTCAATGATCTGGGGTCTAATGGTAACCAGAGGCCGTTTTTCAGCCAAATCGTACTTCGAACTGTCTATTTGCCCGGCATAAAACAAACTATCAATGTGTAGTGCCAATGCTAAGCCCTGGCCATCGATCGTTCCTTTGCCGGTAATTGCAATATCATTGGCTTCATCTGCCATAACCAGTGCAAACCAACGATTCAGCTTTACATAATCACCGGGTGTAGTGCTGCCTAGCAGGGTCGCTTTTTTGGCAAGATTCAATTCAACACCATTTTTAAGAATAATGCTTCCCGTCAGGAATCTTCCCGAAGGGATCAAAACACGTCCTCCACCATCCTTAAATGCCTGATCAATTGCTTTTTGAATTGCTTTCGTATTCAGAGTTTTTCCATCTGAGATCGCTCCAAACTTTATAATATCATAGTCTTTAGAAAATCCTGCAGACTGAATTAACAGCAGAACTGCAGAGACCAGGGCCAGACGAAATAACGAGCTTTTCAAGGTGGGCAATTTACACATTTTAAACCCAATATGAACAACATCATATTGCATAACACGTCGAGTTATATCACAGGAAGCTTGGCTAATTTTAACGATTTATTAGCTTTGAATGGCACTTTGACACGTTAATCCGTAGTATCTATGAGAACATTACATTTCCTCATTCTGCTATTGCTCCCTTTTGTTGGTTGTAATGGTCCGACAAACAGAATTGCTGATGCAGGAAGTAGCGAAGAAGCCTGTTGTTGTAGTGGTTCTTCGGACAGGGTAGCAGGTCGTGATGATTCAGCTCAGGGAATGTGCGGGGCTTTGCTTGCAAGCAGGATCGGATCATTGGAGGAATTAAGATCCATCATCGACATCCAATATTTTAATGATTCCTCCGGTTCAAACAATGATGGCGAGGGGAACTCAATGGTCCGGATTAAGCACTGCAGCAACAATCAGGAAGTAATCAGCGAATTAAGATCCGGTATAAGTCAGGACGATATCGCCAATGCACGGGATGGTGATCTTGGAGACCGTTTGGACCTTGTGTTCAGCTCTCCTTATGCGGTCGCAAATAGAATCGATCTGAACAAAGTATTTACCTTGGCCAGATGGAAGCCGAATATATTTGGAGAAGGCGACGTAGCCTTTTATAACCTGGCAAAGACATCAGCAAATAATATAAACACTATAGACCTGGCATACGTCAACAGACGAGACAGCAGTGAAAAAGGATACATCAACACATTCAATCACATTACCGGGCAAGCATTTGTTACCTCGTGCTTTACAGAAGAGATGGCAGATTTTATTGCTGATGTTCACGAGCTTCATAACATGCTCGAATTGACTACCGGCAAATTTACCAAGGAACAGCTGGCAGATTCTAATAATAATCCGGTGGATAATTATGTCGACATGATCAATAATGAATGGGGGCAGGAAATTGGAAAGCAGCTTAAGGACAAGTACGACATTACTGCGGAAACCCATTGGACGAATGAATTATTGGTCAGCTACCTCAATGATATACAAAGCTATTATAGCTGGGCCTTTCGCATAGGAATCAGACCATTTAGGCCTGAGGATGAAGTTGTGATCAAATTTTCAGAAAAGATCAATAAAGTAATGGCCGGGGTGCCTATGGAAGTTCTCTAGCCTGTACAATGATCATCTACTCCCCGTTCTGCTCATTGATCTTTTCCAGTTGATATATGGTGGTTTCATCTTTACCGGGAGTTACGTCAACGACCTTGTAGCTTTCCTGGATCGGTTTACTGCCGATGGTATTCCATTCATTCAATTTGTCGAACCAATCCACTTCAACATTCGATCCGGATAATTCTACGCCGACCAGGATCGCATCTGTCAGATCTGCCCTTCTCAAAAGAACATCTGTCAGATCAGCATTGGTCATGTTTGCCTTTACGAGCACTGCTCCGAAAAGCTCTCCGCCTTCCAGGTCTACATCGCTTAAAATTGCTCCGGTCATTTCTGTCCATCGAAAAGTTGCCTCGCGTAGATCAGCCATTATTAATTGAGCATTTGTCAGGGTTGACCCGTTAAGATCTGCTGATCTCAAATTTGCACCATTCATATCCGCCCAGCTTAGATCGGATCTTTTAAGGTCGGCACCACTTAGGTCGGCATTATTTAAATTTGCGCCCCACAGCTTTGCTCCTTTCAATGCAGCGTTGCTTAAGTTTACTCCCTTCAGCTCAGCATTTGTCATGTCTGCACCGGTTAGGTCAATGCCACTTAGATCAGCACCTTTCAGATCAACTCCTCTCAGATCTGCTCCTGCGAAGGATGTATTTTGCTTTATCCCATCAAAGGAGCTTGAATCCATGTCGATAATGGATAGAGCCAGCAACAGCTGACCTCTTTCAGGGCTCAATTTTCTTAAGGATAAGCTGTCTCCCTCCATATATTTATAGGGTTTTAATGAATAGCTCAGCGCCGCTATTCTGTCTATAGTAACCTTGCTAAGTAAGCGATTGGTATTGTTGGTAACATCTTCATCCACAAGTCCCAGAACATTGCTCAACATCACACCCATGTTTTCATTCCTGATCGATTCAATCAGTGCCGATTGCTCCTGGATGATCTGATTTTGCCGTATATTTTTCGCCTCAAATTGTTCATTTTGATTGTAGAACACAATGCTGCTGAATACCCATCCGGTTATTATAAGTAATAGGGTCATAGCTCCAATAAATCGATAGGTTTTCCTTGCCGATCTTGAATCTTCCTCGCTCTTATTCTTTCCAACGATCCTGATCAGTAAAGAATATTTATTCCAGACAAATAAGAGTGCTATTATCAGCGAAACAAACCCTACACAACCTAAAAAGCCTACCCAAAAAGATTGATTTTTTTCTATGTATGGTAACCGAAGAAATCCTACTGCCCAACCCACAGCAGCACAGAGGACAATGATAATAAGTCGCCTCAAATTTCGCTTCATGAAGTAAAGATAGCCTTCTTATTAAATTGGCTAACAGAATCAATCTTTACTAAAAGATCATACCTGTTGAATAACATCTGATGTGCTTTCCTAATATTGTTTATTTTCATTCAATGAAATTATCATATTTCTATTTTTTGATGTGCTTCGTTTATATGGTATCCCTAATTGGGTGCGAACATGACCCAGTACCGACAGACACAGACGAACCCGAAGTGGTTTCCTTTTACCCCTCTTCCAAACCATGCACCAGATGGTGGTGGTTTGCCACCGAGATCAAGAAACCTGACATCAGGCATCAGCTGGATTGGGCTAAAGATCACAATTTTGGTGGGGTAGAGGTTGCCTGGATCTATCCACTATATCGCTATCAGCGGATGTATGCCAGAAAGTATGACCGTCATTACCCGAAAGACACATCTGCTCAAAAATGGTTGAGCCCAGAATGGTCAGAGATGGTGTCGTATACCAAGTCGTATGCAGACTCCATTGGCTTGTCGTGTGATTTTACATTTGGTAGCGCATGGCCGGTTGCAGGGAGCAACATTGGAGAGGAGCATACCTCGAAGATCTATGGCGACACATCTTTCAGGCAATTACTTACGTTCGCATGGTGCTGGCCGGACACTCAGCAGGTGATCAATCATCTTGACAGCAAAGCGTTCAGTCAGTTTGCGGATCCGGTAGGAAAAGCGTTAAAAAATGCGTTGAAGGGATCAAGGTCGGCACTTTTTACCGACTCATGGGAGATCAAGTTGAATGCAACCAACAAGATCTGGACTCCCGGCTTTGAAATATCATTCAAAGACCGTTTTGATTATGACATCATTCCATACATGGAAGAGGGGCTGGATTCCTTTCCTGATGTACGCTACGATTACATGTTGCTGCTTGATGAATATGTAACGGATGGATTTTACAAACCCTATGTAAAAAAATGCCGTGAGCTGGGAGCCTGGTCTCGTGTTCAATGTCTTGCTTCTCCAACGGATGTAATGACAACCTACGGCTTGGTGGACATCCCTGAGACAGAGTCCATGTTGAACAATCCAAATTATTCGCTGGTGGTCAGCTCGGCTGCTTGCCTGGCCTCAAAGCCGATGGTGTCCAGCGAAACTTTCACCTGTATGTATGGTTTTCCGTCTACCTACTTAAGGCAGGAACAAACGGCTGATCTAAAAATGGTTGCTGATGCCATGTTTGCTAAAGGGGTGAATCAGCATTTTTACCATGGAATGCCATATAACCCTGCAGGTGTAGATAGTATTGATTTCTTTGCGACCACGTATTTCGGTCCCGGGGGAAGCCTGGAAGGGGAGCTGGCAGCATTCAATTCGTATATGGAAAAGGTAAGTGGCCTTATGCAAAAGGGGAGGACCTACAGCGATGTTGCTGTATATATTCCGTATGAGGACGGGATAATGAAGGGGGCCTATCCGCCGGAACGTCAGAGAGTGTGGGTCTGGGGAGAATATGAGCTTCGTTATGTTTTCCCTCCCGAGGAGCTTGAGGGTTATCATCCGCTTTGGATCAACAGGCATTATCTGAACAATTCAAAATTAGTGAATGGAAAGTTAGTGGTAGGCGACGCCGAGTTTTCATCCTTATACATCGACGTTGACTACATGGATGTCAGGGCATTACAGAGAATTCTGGAGCTTGCTCAGCAAGGGTTTCCGATTTGCTTTAAGACATTGCCTTCCCAACCGGGAAAAGCTAAAACCGGCAGCTATGTGGATATGATCAAGGAAATAATTTCTCTGCCTAATGTTTCCGATGATTGGGAGCAAATAGCCGTGAGTCGACCACTGATCAATGGAGATTCAATTCCGGATCATTGGTGCAGAGTAACCAATGAGGGAGATCACATCATTTTTCTTGCTCAGCCATTGGCAAAGGGGTTGGAATACCCCATTTACTCAGGTCAATCTATAATGCAGGAAAGTGTGCGTAAAACGCTTCAATTCAACATTAACAACCTAACGACTGAAAAGGAAATAGAGTTTAAACCATTTCAGTCTGTGTTGTTAAAGATCTCTCCCGAATGTGAGATAGAATTTCTGGATATTGAATTTGTCCCGAAAACTCCGGTCGTAAGGGAAAGAAAGCCGCAACGGATGAACTTTTAAGTTTACCTTCCACACCCCGGATTAAAAATATCAAATAGATTTTGCTTCGAGCATCAGGATAGAAGTAAAAGAAATACATTTGCGTCGATGGAACCGGTAGATGTATCAAACAAGCACGATGTAAAGGGATTGAGTAATGAATTTTCACAGATCGATCCACACGAAAGAGTAGAGAAGCTTTACGAAGTTTTCTCTGAGGATGAAATTATGCTAACCTCCTCATTTGCTGCAACTTCAGCAATGTTACTTAAGGTTATTTCAGACGTTAACAAAAACCAGCTGATCTACTTTATTGATACCGGGTATCACTTTAAAGAAACATTAATTTACAAGGAGTACTTAACTCAATTGTATAATCTGAACATAAAAAGTGTTTCTGCTGAAGATTGGAAGCACAAGTCAACAACAGAGGATAAGACATGGGGAAAAGATCCAGATTATTGTTGTTTCATAAACAAGGTTGAGCCATTGGATGAACTAAAAAAATGCCACACGATATGGATTTCGGGTTTGATGCGTTGGCAAACGAATAATCGATCTACACTTGATTTTTTCGAAGAACGTGGCGATATATTGAAATTCTATCCGTTGCTGGATGTGACCAGAGAGGAAAGAGAGAACTGGATCAAGGACCACCATTTGCCTTTTCACCCATTGATCTCTAAAGGGTATTATTCAATTGGCTGCTCTCATTGCACAGTTGCAGGAGAAGGCCGGGAGGGTAGATGGAACAATAGTCCTAAAACTGAATGCGGATTGCACCTTTAAGGTGTTTGTTGGATGTTTTTTGTATCTATGTACAGTCCAACATCAAGTAATTTTGTAAAGTATGAAAACAATTATTGTCAATGCTGTTTTGGTGTTCTCAACACTTGTTTCGGCAGCACAACCCTATCCAGTTGGCCATACAACGCTAACGTTTAACGATCCGTCTCGAACAGGAGGTTTTGGATCCGGAGGAGGCCCCGGTCGGCAAATACAATCTGAAATTTACTATCCAGGGACCTCTGCTGGAGAGGATGTTCCGGTTGAAATTGGCAATTTCCCGATTATAGTCTTTGGTCACGGTTTCTTAATGGCTTGGGACGCCTATGAAAATCTTTGGGAGACATTGGTTCCAAATGGTTACATCGTGGTTTTTCCGAGAACGGAAGGAGGCATTTCACCAAATCACGGAGATTTTGGAAAGGATCTGGCACTGTGCGTCAGCGAAATGCAACTTGAAGGAGCCAATAGCGGTTCGATGTTCTTTAATCATGTTATGAGTGCTTCTGCTATCATGGGGCACTCTATGGGGGGCGGTGCAACAATTTTGGCTGCGGCTTTTAATCCTTCCATCCAAACGATTGTAGGTCTGGCTCCGGCCGAAACAAATCCTTCTGCCATTGACTCCTCAGCAGTAGTATCCGTACCTGCATTAATTCTGTCCGGAAGCGCTGATGGCGTAACACCTCCATCCGACCATCATATACCTATTTACAATGGGTTGAATGCGACTTGCAAGTATTTCGTTAGTGTAACAGGCGGAGCACACTGTTACTTTGCAAATGCCAACTTTAACTGCGATCTGGGTGAAGCTACTGCATCGACAGGTATTACGGTAACAAGGGGAGAGCAACAAACGATTATGAACGACTATGTCATAAAATGGCTGGATTATCAGCTTAAATCTGATATTACAGCCAAAACCGCTTTTGATGCATTATTAGTATCAGATACAAGAATTACCTACATGGAAAATTGTGCAACTGCTACCTTAATTGAGGGAAAAGAGTCAATTGCTAAGGTTTTTCCAAATCCAACAAGTAATTGGATCACTGTTGAACTCAAATATCCTCAACAACCACCAATATTGATTACCAATATTTTAGGCGAAATCATAACCGAAATTACCATGCAAGGAACCCAAGCAACAATAAACACATCCAGTTGGCCCAGTGGAACCTACATTTTAAAAACTCAAGGTAAAACTGAAAAAATCCTCAAAATTTAGCTTCAATTATTGAGTAGGAGGGGTAAACCAAGAGCAGGTTCAATAAATGCTACAGCTTTATCAACTTTTCACACGTTGTGGTGCCATTGCTCATGCTTATAGTTATGAAATAGATTCCATTATCTAGCGAAACTGACTCAATTAAATTGTGCCCTTCAACAATCGACTGATTCAATAACATCTGACCTATTTCGTTATATACCTTAATCACTCCCTTTTGCTTGGAGGTTAACGTAAATACATTATCAAATGGATTCGGGTAAATTGAGTACGTATTATTTTCAGTGCAATGGGCTACTTGGATAGGATAATACTCTTTAGTGCCATCAAGGTCAGTTTGAGACAATCGGTAATAACTGGCTCCATGATATGGATTAGAATCCACCCAGGTGTACTCATGAGTTTCGGAACTATTCAAAGCCCCATCAATTGTTGCAACAATTTCAAAATCAGTACCGGTACTGCTTCTTTCAACTGAAAAATAATCGTTATTGACTTCACTATTGGTAGTCCATTCAACTTCTACATTTGCGTCTTTGCATTGAACACGATTATTGACCAAATCAATTGGCAATGGAGTAGTATTCCTAAAAGAAGAAATGGTAATGTATCTAACCGCATTATTCGCAATATGTGTAGTAGAGATGCCATTGATAGATAATACCGGACTTGAAAAAGACAAAGATATTCCAGTGCCATCGCCATCAAAATAGCAAGTAGTTCCACCATTAGAAAAATCACCATCGTCATCAATAAGTACTCGAAGGTCTGATATGGTAATTCCTCCTGCAACTGCTGCTGATCCCAAAGTAAGATCTAAACTGAATGCTGTTCCGGCACTAACTCTTCTCACTTTCCATTCTCGTTCTATTCTTGAGAACAATCCACAGGTGCCAGGTATTTCTGAATTTGATGACGGAGAAGAGCTCATTTTGCCCTGATTGTCGCCAATCATAATATAGCTGAAGTCGTTAATAGAACCGGTGTTTGCCGCATTTGCAGCTGCTAAAGTAGACAAGTAGATCCTAGTTGTATCGTTTACGGTATGAGATTGTTTTTGGTAGAGCTCCTGGCTATCTTCTCGTCCAATACCAATTACATTGTTATGATAACTAGCATTGTTATCTGCATCCCAAATATTGGCTCCTGTCGTTGCTGTATAGTCGCCTAAAACCCCGCCGCCATTATTATCCAAGGTAATTCCATATTTTACCGCTAAATAGGTTTCTATATAGCTTCTGTTGGTTGATCCTGGCTGAAAATTGTAATGGATCACTTCGGCAATTTCACCCGACATATATTTATTAGGTGTGGAATTGTAATATCTACATCCAAGATAGTATTCTTCAGCGCTAAAAGAGGCAGTAAAGGTATTGGAGGACTCTAGATATGAATTGTTATACAAAAACATGTCTGTGGCACTCATTGTCGCTGCATAAATGTGAAATTGATTATCAAGGATTCCTGAAGCCGAATTAACGTTTACATTATCCACTCTAGATCTTAGTCTCGATATAGTCCCTTGCCTTAATAATAAGGCACCGCTTTCTGGATTTGCTCCATCATATGTTGTAGAGATATCATCATCCATTATAGAAAATATTCCTTCAGCAGCCACACCGGTAGTGCCGAGTTTGCCAACCACGAAAACTCCATTCGGATTAGTTTGAATATCAGCGGGAGCGTTGAAATAATCTCCCGATCCATCAAAAGCAATACTCGGATTGTAATTCAGACCTGCCGTTACAAGCTGTGGGTTGCCTGCTGCGATTGCATCGTTCGAAGCCGGTGATTGGTCAGTCCAATCTGTAACAGTAGGAGACCCAATTGTTCCAGCATCGGCCTTAAGCCATAGTTCCAGATTGGAATCAACCCCTCCAGGAGCTATAGTTTGGGCGTGCAACCACCCGGAAGATATGAGTGCAACGGTTGTGTATAATCTTATTTGTCGCAAAAACTGTGTTAGATAATATACAACTTATCAAAAATCTTAATAATATTTGTTCTGTATTTGACGAATTACAGCTAAATCAATGCAGAAAGTATCATTTCACGGAAATCTGTATAAAATTAATGGACGCTATTTTCTCATAAGAAACACATGAAAATTATATTCAAGATAAGCTAAAGTTTTTCAGTTCAGATAAAATATTTGTATTTTTAGGCTGTTGAAAAGGTATTTCAAAATAGGATGGACATTTTTATTTTCAGCTTATGTGCTTGCATTGAGTTGCAATTTCACATTTTCTCATGTTTATTGTTCTAAAGGAGAGCAATGGATAATAGGAGCGGAAATGCCTCCTCCAAAACATGACCAAAGAACAATTAATTGCCCTTGTTCTGCAGATAAGTGTCATTTATCTGATGAAAAGAGTGGGGACAAAAGGAAAAAAGACACTTTTGAATTCAAATTTGAATTTGATGGGGAAAATGTTCCGTATCAAGAGATAGATGAAACTACTTATGATTTTGTTTTACTTGTTGCAACAACTTCTAATCAGAGCAAAAAACTTCTTTATTGCTCTACAATAATAGCGTTCTCAAAATCGCATCCTCCGCCTGACCTGTTCAATCCTGGATTAGCGCAGATTCAGGTTTTTCGTATTTGATTTTTCTGATTTTTTACCGACAATATTTTATTGCATCGGTTATTCGAGTATTAGTCAATAATTAGAATAAATTAAATCAACAAATCATGAAAACAATCACACTATTTACCGCAATATTTTTAGCATCACTTATGTCTTTAGGGCAACACCCAAGTATGACAATTTCTCATTCAGGATTAGCACCTTATGACACTTTAACTATTATTGCCGGAGATTCTATCGATTTTATCTTTGGAGGAGGCAGCGCTCATCCAATGACAGAAGGGTGGCAATCGGGCGAAAGTTCTACGCCAATTCCTTTTCCGACACAAACTGTTACTTCAACTAGTACATTAGCAACTTTCACGTTAAATACGCCGGGCACTTATTATTTTCACTGTGGCACGAATCCTGGCAATGGTAACAACTGGGGTAAAATTACAGTATTGGCGGCTAGTGGGACAATAGAAAGCAGAAGTACACAGTACAGTATCTACCCTAATCCTACAACCGACATACTCGTTATTGATGGACTAAATGGAGTTGCTGAAATATTCAATTTGAATGGTAAAAAAGTGATGGAAACCACTTCATCGGCTGTTAATATTGAAAATTTATCGAATGGTACTTATGTGATCAGAATAGGAGAGCACAATTCCACTTTCATAAAAAAATAATTCATTAATTATGAAAAGCATCAATGGAGTAATTGGTTTATTACTGATTCTGACCGCGGCAATTGTATCATGTTCTAAGGATAATTCAATACAGAATAACTGCAGTAGTTCAGGATCAAACGCTGCTTCCGTTTTAATTCCATCTTGGGTAAGCACATCAATAGTTGGAGAGATGATTCACCCAGCAAACAATCCGCTCACACTAGAAGGTATTGATTTGGGAAGAGAACTATTTTATGAAACCCAATTATCTGGGGATAATACTATGTCGTGTGCAAGTTGTCATTCTCAGGAATTTAATTTTAGCGATAGTGCTCGATTCAGCACAGGAATAACCGGAACAATGGGAGACAGGCAGGCCATGTCTATTGTAAACTTAGCGTGGGATAATTCATTCTTTTGGGATGGCAGAGCAATATCACTAGAAGATCAGGCTCTTGGCCCTGTTGTTAATCCAATTGAATTAAATGAAACATGGGTAAATGTAATGTCTAAATTGCAAGCAAACGCTAAGTACCCTCCGTTATTTCAAAAAGCATTTGGAACAAGTGTAATTGATTCTAATTTAGTAACGAAAGCTATAGCCCAATTTGAGAGAACTATGGTTTCTTTTAATTCGGATTATGATTCCTATTTTTATCAAGGAGACACAAGCGCACTTACTTCTTCAGAGAAAAATGGATATGACTTATTCTTTGGACAAGCAGAATGCATTCATTGTCATTCAGGGCCTTTACTAAACGATCCTGTTTTTAGAAATAATGGGCTAGACGACGTATTTGCTGACTTAGGTTTGGGAGCTGTAACAGGTCTTGGTTCAGATAATGGGAAATTTAAAGTCCCAACACTTAGAAATATTGCTGAATCCGGACCGTATATGCACGATGGCAGATTCGCGACTTTGGAGGAAGTAGTGGAGCATTACAACAGTGGTGTGCAAGGCGCATCACCTAATTTAGATTCTGAAATGACACATTTCATAGGAGGATTGAGTTTAACTGCTGCTGAGAAAGCTGATCTCGTTTCATTTTTGAAAACCTTTTCTGACGATGGGTTTTTAAATGATTTAGACTTTTCTGACCCAAATTAACATCCACTAAACATAAATTATGAGAATAATAATATATACCGTGTTTTTAACTTTTGTATCCTGCTCAACTGCAATTGATAATAAATCAAGTTTTAAGGTCGAGCACAGAGGTGCATTAAAAGACATGATGCACAAAGGAGATATTTCGGCAAAAGCAAATTTATCAGAGCTTAAAGACATACAAAATCTTTATGCTTTGGGAGCATTAGAAAATTTAAAAGGTGAAGTTTTAATACTAAATAGTAATCCGTATAATACAATCGTTATTGATAGTGCATTAACTTTTGATAATTCATTCAGTAAAAAAGCAACACTTCTTGTTTACGCGTGTGTTACTGAATGGAAATCGATTAATATCCCCAATAACATTGTTGATTATGATGAATTAGAAAAATTTATTGCCGAAAAAGCTGAAGAAAATCAAATTGATATTAACGAACCTTTTCCGTTCTTAATAGAAGGCACACCAGCATCATTCGATTGGCACGTAATTAACTGGAAAGATGGGGATACTGAACATTCTCATGAAAAACATATTCATTCCGGACTGTATGGAACAATTAAAAATCAACCGGTTAAGATGTTGGGGTTTTATTCTGATTCACACCATGCCATTTTTACGCATCATACTACCAATATGCATATACATGTTAAGACTGACAACAATGAAATAGCCGGGCACGTTGATGCTTTAGTTTTAGGTGAGGGAATGATTTTAAAACTACCCAATGAAACCAATTAATTAATGTTTATTAATTAAAGCTTAAATATAACTTGATTTGCTGCTATACATGCAATTTGCCCCGTTTGTCCTATAATGCTGCCTGTATTATGTTACTTAGCTCTGTTAAATCAGTTTACTCACTCCTGTTCATTTTCAAATGAGTTCGTTAGACTTTCGGGGTTGTGGAGTAGGGGAGATACTCAAATCTTGTTTAAGCTATTTAATCATAATGAGACTTATAAGACAAACCGGACATTGTAAAGTGATCCCAGTTGAAAAAGATGGAAAAACTAAAACATGCCTCCACCTTTGCCTTCGTTCTCTTTCTCAATGTCTTTTTCCGTTTTCTTTATCGACTTCCCTTTACTTATTCGAAAGCTAAATTCAAGCAGAAACATGTTCTTAACTAAAGAAACGTCATTGTCTGTGCGCATGAAAAAGCCAGTGGTTTCAACCTGTGAATCCTGATTGTAGTTCGCACCGAGATTTACTGGAAGGAAATATCCAAACATGATGCTAGCACGTTTTTTGAGCATTGGCCGCTTGTAAAAGAGCATCCAAAAATCAACATCTCCTTTATCGTATCCTAAACCGCTGATCATTTTACTTTGTTGGCGTTGGTACTTCAGTCCTAATAAGGTCTGAGTTTTCATGAACATGTAAATGAGGTCTACATCACCACGCCAATCAATAAAGCTATTTGTTTTACTTGTTGAGACAAGTTTTGAGTGATACACCTCTACATTTGATTGGACAATAATTCCAGCCTTCGGGATTCGATAGAATTTACTGAAATTCACCTTGACTCCATTTCGCTGGTACAATTGTGCATTTTCGAAACGGAAATTAAAAATATTGTTTGCGTCTAATTCTCCAGTTTTCACCACAATGTTATTTGAGTAATGGGTGTATGGCTCTATTGATAGTAAACCTTGCAGTATGTTTGTGCGCAACGAAAAGCGGTGAGTTGTAGACGGTGTTAAGAATGGGTTTCCGGTAATTGTAACCCGGGGATTACTCAAACTTGTAAACGGATTTGTTTGTGCGATAGACGGATACGAACTGGAGGTTCTGTATTTTAATACAAAGTTAATTTTCTTACCGGGTGCAAAGCGTAAATCGAACATGGGTTGGTAGATGATGTAGTTGAGCTGATTATCACCAACTGTAGGAGATGAAGTTTCTGCAGCAAGGCCAACTCTCGAACTCCATTTCTTGTTCATTTTCCACGAAAAATTGGTGTAGAGTTTATGTCGCATATCCGTTAGCTCGAAATCGCTGGAGAAATCTGTCACAGCTTCAGTAGCGGCATCGGTTATAGAAGCGGAATACTCATTTTTTAATTGCCTCCATGTGTTTCCATATCCAAACTGGACACTTGTCTTATTGGAGATAATGTGATCTAACTCTGCATAACCTCTGGTATATTGCTTTTTATTAATTCCCACTTCCTCTCGGGTATAAAATCCTTCTTGAGCTGTTGAGTTGGTGTAATCGTCTCTATAATTAGAATAGGTGAAATTGACATTCAACTTGGTACGTTCATTGAAATCTGCGAGGTAGAATAGCGAGTTGTACGAGTTAAATGTCTTCTTTTTTATGTTGGAGACAAATGCATATTCTTCCAGGAGCGTATCATTGGAAAAAACGGAAGTTTGGTAGTTAATCTCAGTTTTGTCTGTGCTTAATGGAAGTGCCTGGATGTTGCTTTCAAAGCTAATGATGTGTTTAGGGTTGAACCTGTAATCCAGGCCCAATGTATAATTGGCATCTAATTGTATAATATTTACGTTAGGAGTTCCCGGCTTGTCTTGTTCTAGGACAGAAACACCGTCGTCGTAGGTTGTTTCGGAATTGCTAGAAATCATAAAATGTTTTCGTACAGCTCTAGCGCTCGCGTAAATATTTAAGTCGTTACGCGTAAAGTTGTAAGTAGCGCCCAGGCTACCTATCATGTAATCCAATCGCTGACGTTCAGGTGCAATATCAACCAATTGCATTTGTTCTACATATACCTCAGTGCCTTTGTAATCTCTTTTAAGAATTACATTGATGATGGCGGTATATCCTTCAAGTCCATAGCGTCCACCAGGATCTCGAATGGTTTCTATTCTTACCAATCTTTCCGGATCTAAGTTTTGAATGTACTCCTGACTTTTTTCGACACCATTCACTAGAATCATGATGTTGGCATCGTTATCTACTTTAAGTACTCCTGCATATTCATCATAGTTGATGCCTGAAACTTTGTCTAGTACATCTTTTGCGGCTGTGGCCCCTTCCTTTAGCTCTTCTGTAACTACCTGAACATCTTTATCTAGTTTATCAATACGAGAACTGCCTCCAATTTCTACTTGGTCTAAGACGGCTGCGTTATTCTTGAGTTTAAAAACGCCTAAGAATTTATCTGCTCGATACAACCCTGGTTGAACCGTATCATTTTCGTAACCAAAAGCACTAATAACGAAGGAGTATTGTCCGGGATTCATTGGGAGTCTAAAATATCCTTTATCATCTGTTATTCCACCTTGAATGATGCTGTCGTTACCATCTAGTACAATTACGTCACAATAGGGTAGGTTCTCCTTGGTTTGATCATCTTTTACTTGGCCTGATATTTCAACGGATTGTTGCGCATTCGCTTGAAAGGAAGAAAGGAGGAAACAGGTGGCAATTAAGGTGATTAGCTTAAAAGGACCTTTTATGTTCATTAATTGTGTTTTACAGCGCAAGAGTACTAAAATTAGCTACAGCTAATTGTTTCTTTAACAAGGATTAACACTCCTTGTTTGATCCCTGACATGATGTTAAATAGAAAACGTGATGTAAAAGCGCGATAGACTGAAATAAAACTTCGCCATAGAAATCTGTTTGAAAACAGATCTACGACCATCTCCGAAGAATAAGTGAGGTTTCCAGACCCCATTTTTTGATCCAATAGGAGGTAATTGAGCAACCCTTAGTAGGTCATTTTTTAGAATTCTCAAGATAGAAATATAATTTAAACTGGATTTAAACTTGGGATGATGTTATGCTGTATATAAATTTGTTCGTAATACTGCTAAAAAGCAATGAGAATGAGAATGAGAATGAAACAGCCACTACTTATTTTACTATTCTTAATTCAGACTTTCTCCGTAGGTAATGGGTTTTCGCAGAATTTGACGAACGAGGGAACGGACTTTTGGTTAGCTTTTACAAAGACTAAAAACGGAGCAGGAACGGTTACATGGCCGGCAATGTATCGGGTGTGCATCACTTCTAAGTTAGGAGCTACGGGAACGGTCAGCATCCCTGGAACGGGCTTCTCAAGCGGCTATACCGTTGCAGCCGGACAGTTCGATACCATAGTAATACCTGGAGCAGATGCCGCCAACCTAACTTCCGAAGTAATACAATCACAAGGTATCCACATAACATCGTCCAGCCCTGTCTCAGCTTATGCATACTCTTACCATTTAGATAGGTATGAGGCGTCTTTGGTATTGCCAAACTCTTCTTTAGGTTCTGAGTACATGATATCCACTTATAAAAACAGCTACGCCCCATTGTTCCAAGGGGAATCTGAATTTGTAATTGTAGCTGCAGGAGCGCCTTGTACAGTCGAAATAATTACAACCAGTGATACGCAAGGAGGAAATTTAGCAGGAGTCCCATGGGTTGTCACCCTGGCCTCTGGCGAAATTTATCAGGTATCCGCGAATACAGCCGGCGGCAATGATTTAACTGGCTCAACTGTTAAAGCGACTAACGGAACAGATAAATTTGCTGTATACAGCGGGCATGTCTTCTGCGCTATCGGGGCTACCAATTACAAAGATTGGCTGTACGAGGTAGAATATCCGATTAATACGTGGGGTAAAGAGTACGTTGCTATTCCAACCATAGGACAAGATTACAACCTTTATCGAGTCATGGCCAGGGAAAATGGCACGACCATCTATGTTGATGGAACATCGAAAGGAGTATTTAATGCCGGGCAGTTTTATGAAGACACTTTATACGCCACTACATACATAACAGGGTCTGAACCGATTATCGTAAGCCAGTTTATGACTTCGGGTTTAGCATCTGCTGCAGGTGATGGAGATCCTTCTTTGGGTCTGTTAAATTCGAATCGCCAAATGCTATTGGACAGTGTGCTATTTATGGCAGACACTACAGCCTATCGGCCAGTGGATGATCCTTTGCAGAACTTTGTATCGATTGTTACCAGAAGTGTTGACACTTCTATAACGCATTTAAATGGTATAGCTCTTACCAACTGGCAGATTTTACCACAAAACACGTTATATTCCTATCTAAGCAAGGAAGTGTATCACGGAGCAAACTATTTAACTACCACGGGGTGTGGATTTTTGGCTTACAGCTATTCTCTCTGTTATGCTGGTTCACATTTTTACTCGGCTGGAACGAATCTGGACATTATCAATGATAGCATCACTTTGTCCAACCTTACCACGGGTTTAAATACCTATTGCAATGATGATTCGGTCAACTTTCAAACTTCAGCTACAGGGAATGTCTTAAATTATTTATGGGATTTTGGGGATGCAACAACATCAACACAACCTGCGCCTACGCACGCTTATTCAACAGCAACCACATATCCGGTAAGTGTAATTTTAACTTATAACTGCTTTTCCGATACGCTTTTGGATACCGTGGAAGTGATTAACTGCTGCATTTCTTCTTCAATTCCTAACACTTTAGCGAATGACTCAATTTGTCCGGCTGACAGTATTTTCTTGCAAGGCGCTTATCAGGATACAGCGGGGGTTTACTATGATACGTTAACCACGACTTCTGGATGCGATAGTATTGTTGAAACAACTTTAGCTATCTCTGCAGGAGCAGTAGCGAACTTTGTAAATCCACCTGACACGATATGCTTGAGTACCGGAATTGTTTTTAACACATCACACCCATACAATGTTTTTCCCGATGTAGACTACTGGTTTGACTGGGGGGATGGCACTTCTACTGGTCCCATTTCTACACCATATAATCTTTTTGGCCCTCATTATTATAGCACTGCCGGAACCTATATTGTTCAGCTAATTGCGAATAACCCTTCCGGCACATGTCCGCCGGATACAGCATACCATACATTGGTAGTTACTCCCGGGCCAACAGCGATAATATCAACGGCATCATCAACGCCTTGTTTTGGAGTAACTACAGATTTAATTGATGCGAGTATACCAAATGGCAGTCCAATTGTTTCATGGCAGTGGATAATAAATGAAATAGATACCTTAACAACTCAAAACCCCAGTTACACCTTCGGATTTGCCGGAGATCAATACATTGAGTTAACAGTAATTGACGCCAATGGCTGCTCAGCAACATTGACCGACACAGTTGAAATCCATGGAAACCCGAACCTGGTTGACTTTACTTTCTCTTCACCTCTTTGTTTATGCAGTCAGGTAGATTTCACGGCCTCGGGAACGGCAACAACCTTAATGTGGGATTATGGTGATGCAAATTCCGGAAGTGGCTCAGCCAGTACAAATAATTATTCCTATCCAGGATCGTACTCTGTTGTATTAACAGGGACAGATGCTTCGGGATGTACTTACTCTCGATCCCATGTAGTTGATGTTTGTCCGAATGATACACTATATGAAAATTCAAGATCAAACAACAACTGGTTTTTTGGCAGAGATCAAGGAATAGACTTTTCTACGGGGTCGCCGGTCAATCAATTAGGCGGACAGATCACAGGCCTTTCCATTGAAGGCTCCTCAACAATGTCTCACCACAGAACAGGAGATCTCTTATTTTACTCCGATGCAAAATCAGTCTGGGATGTAAATCATAACATAATGCCCAATGGTGCCGGATTTATCAGTTCATCAAGCGGGCAGTCAACTGCTCAGGCCACATTGATTGTTCCAATGCCTGGTGATAGTAACCAATATTATATTTTCATGAACAATGGTCGATCACAAGATATCAGTCTTAATGAGACTAGATTTTCAGTTGTTGACATGAATTTAAATGGAGGATCAGGCGACATTGTTACTGCTTCAAAGAACACATGGATGTTAACACATTCAGGCGGAGAAGCAATGAGCGGAACAACGAAGGAAAGAGCTACCTGCAGCGCTGAGGCCGAGTATTGGGTGGCAGTTGCGGATAGCAATAAAATTTTCTTATTTCTAGTAGACAGCGGTGGTGTCAGCCTGTTTAGTACTACTATTATTGATCCAAGTGGAATCACACCAGGATTTAAAAAGGTTCATACCTCTGCATTTTCTAAAAGTGGAGGAAAATACATTGTGAAAGTGAACTCTGTATTCGGAACCGAATATCATTATTCTTATGTGTTTGATTTTAACAGAATCACCGGTGTGTTCAGTAACCCATTCAGATTAACCACTCAGGGAACATATGCATCTGCATTTTCACCTGATGAAACTATATTGTATGTGTCCTCCCACCATCCAACAACTCCGGCAGGGATCTATCAATATGATCTGAATGCGGCTTCAATTTCTGCTTCTAAAATTCAGTTAGGCACAACTGAAGCTAGTAGCATGTGGACAGGTGATGACGGCAAGATATACCACGTGTCTCCTGTGGTAGGAACACCTTATTTGGGAGCAATTAACAATCCGGACGTTGTTGGCTTGGGTTGTAACTATGTTGACGATCAAGTGGCATTAACGGGGTCAATTGCATCTCATAACCTTCAGAATATTATAAAGCTCGAATTGCCTCTGATCATGGATTCTATGGAGGTCGCATTTACCGCAGATACCACCAGTTGTTTAGAGGTCTCATTCGGCAATTTAACTGATACCGTGCTCTACGATACGTGTTCTTTCTTCACGCAGGGTGGGGGAGCTACCTATTTATGGGAGTTTGGGGATGGAACAACTTCTACTGCATTTGAGCCTCTTCACACGTATGCTAATGGAGGCGTATTTGATGTTCAGCTGATTGTTGAACTTCCATCCATGTGTTTGATCGATTCCATTACGATACCGATTACCGTATATCCATGTGCTAGTATTCTTGTGTCAGATACTTCTATGTGCGAAGGCGACAGTGTATTGTTGGTTGCATCAGGTTCAGCATCTGGATACACCTGGGCAGATTCATTGGCCATTGGAATGGCGTTGCTTACACCTGACAGCTCTTATCTTGTATCGCCAACTATAACGACTACGTACGCTGTGTACAATGGAACAGATACAGCCTATGCAACAGTTACAGTTTATAATAGTGGTTCCGTAACCAATATCCTATCCGAATGTGCTGGCTTTACAACAACGGTTAATGGCAATGTGTATAGTTCAACAGGAGTTTATGTAGACACCTTGTTTGGGGCAAATGCCGAAGGTTGTGACAGTATTATAACAACTGATCTAACGATTTTAGCTACTCCAATTGTAACCCTTACGGGAGATACAACCATCTGTATTGGAGCTTCTTCTGATCTTATATCCACAAATGGAGCTGTGATATGGAATACAGGAGACACATCAGCTACTATTAGTGTTTCGCCCGTTATAAGTGGTTGGTACAGCGCCACTTTATCCAATAGCTGTGGGAGCTCAACAGACTCTATTTATGTTGTGGTAAATGCACTTCCTGTTGCCATCGCGGGTAACGATACTATCGTAATGCCGCTAGACGATTTTATCCTCAATGCCTCCGGGGGTGTATTCTATTCCTGGAGTCCAACAACCGGATTGAGCTGTGTCGATTGTCCAAGCCCGACGGCCACCATTGAGGCAAACACGGTTTACTGTGTTCTTGTAGAGGATAGTAATGGTTGTAGAAGCAACGATTGCGTTTCTATTACCATAGACGCCTCCGGAGAAGTGTGGGCTCCAAATATTTTCTCACCAAATGGTGATGCTCTTAACGATGTGTTTTACATCAGAGGACCAATTCAAACGGACGACTTTGTACTCATGATCTTCAACCGATGGGGAGAAAAGGTATTTGAAACTTCAGATCCGGCTCAAGGCTGGGATGGCACCCAAAATGACAAAGCCCTGAACACCGCAGTGTTTGTTTACACTGCTTCCGGCACTACATGGGGAGGTACGGAATTTACACTGCATGGTAATATCACACGATTTGCTAAATAATTAGGCAGGAGGGAACAACTTTTAGTGTGTTCTGTTGCTCCTCTGATCAAAGTACATGATAGCAGATCCGATGAGATTCTAATGAAAGTCTTCTTGGTTATGTATTACTTGATTTTCAGCTATACCTACAATTTACCTGCGAGCACTATCGTATGATAACTTGTTTAATTCCAATTCTGTTTTTACTGTCTGTAATCTTTATTAAATAAGATCCAGCTGCAACCTCTGAAGTGTTGATGTAGATTTTATTAGAACCGATTTGTTCCATCGACCTGATGATTCTTCCGGTGAAATCTGTTAACTCAAGTTTGCTTTCTGTGAGATTCTCAGATTCAATATAAAACCCTTCTCGAGCTGGGGTTGGATATAGGTTGAATAGTAGTAGTCCTTCCTCAAGAGAAACGGAATTTAAGGTGTAAATTCCTGACATAGTAGAGCATCCGGCTGTATTTGTAACTTCTACCTGATAGTCTCCACTTGCCGTAGGTGTGTAATTTTGAGACGTTGCTCCCGATATCAAAACTCCACCTAAATACCATTGATAATAATCTGCGGTTGTAGATTGAAGCTGTCCTCCCGAAAAGGTAATACTGGGAACTCCCGGAGCGGCATCAACGGTAACGGTTATGGTTTCCACATCGCTTCCCGAAGAGCTGGTTCCTGTAACGGTATAAGAGGTAGTAACCGTTGGTGAAACGGTAATGGATGCAGTAGTATCTCCGGTGTCCCAGGAA
>Ga0206681_10000379_pt1 | contig 24780 bp, 36 predicted proteins | sample M150012015metaG_FD_161048 | JGI IMG/M metagenome (GOLD analysis project Ga0206681, IMG submission 161048) | Ammonia-oxidizing marine archaeal communities from Monterey Bay, California, United States - M1 500m 12015 | ecosystem: Environmental > Aquatic > Marine > Intertidal zone | place: USA... | reverse complement strand
CTGATGTTAAAATAGAAAATTTCTTCAATAGTGGCGAATAATTTAGACAAGATAGACCAAGGTAAATATTACTTTGATGATAAGTCTGCTAAACGGGCTTGTTCGTTTATTGAAACATTCTGTAAACACACTAAAGGGTCTTTAGCGGGAGAGAGATTTATTCTGGAAGATTGGCAAAGAGAAATCATTGAGGCTATCTTCGGTTGGAAATCCAAAGAAACCAATCTCCGTAAATTCAGACAATGTTTTATTTTCATTCCTCGTAAGAATGGAAAGACTACTATGATGGTAGGTATAGCACTCTATATGCTTTTTTCTGATGGAGAGAAAGGTGCGGAGATTGTATCGGCAGCAGCAGATAAAGAACAGGCCAGGCTAAGTTTTAGTATAGCCAAGCAAATGGTTTTACAAGAACCCAACCTTATTAAACGAGCAGGAACTTTTCGTGACTCAATCACTTTTGATAAAAATGGTTCGTACTACAAAGTTATTTCTGCTGATGCAGATACCAAGCACGGTCTAAACCTCTCTTGTTGTTTATTGGATGAGATTCACTCGCACAAGAATCGTGACCTCTACGATGTGTTACTCACGAGTATGGGTAGTCGTCGAGAGCCTTTGATGCTCGGTATCACGACAGCGGGAGCAGGTAATCAGAAAGACCACATTTCAAGAGAGCTGTATGACTATGCAAAAAAATTAATTGATGGTTCTATCAAGGATGATTCTTTTCTAGGAGTTGTTTATGAGGCTGACGAAGGTGATGATATTTTTAGTGAAGAGGTTTGGGAAAAAGCCAATCCTGGATATGGCACTATTATCACTAAAGAGTATATGCAACAACAATCTATCAAGGCAAAAAACGAGCCTTCATTTGAAAATACTTGGCGTAGATTACACCTAAATCAATGGGTTGTAAATGAGGCTAAGTGGATCTCAGACGAAAAATGGATGATGGGCGAGAGGGAAGTAAATAGGAATTACTTAAAAGGTAAAGTTTGTTTTGCAGGTTTAGATTTAGCTTCAACTAGAGATATTACTTGTTTAGCTTTATTATTCCCTGATGAAGAAGGTGGTTATGATATAATTAATTATTCTTTTATACCTGAAGATAACGCTAAAAAAAGGTCAGAAAGGGATAAAGTAAATTATGAAAAATGGGGAAGGGAAGGTCTTATTGAATTCACTCCAGGAGATGTTTGTGACTACAATTATATTAAACAAAAGATAAGAGATTTAAGCGAGGAGTTTGATATTCAAATGGTAGCTTACGATAGATGGAATTCATCACAAATCGTAATTGATTTAACCGAAGAAGGTTGTCCTATGATTCCAGTAGGTCAAGGTTTTAAAACTATGTCCCCTGCTACAAAAGAATTTGAAACTTTAGCACTTAGCGGTAAGTTAAGACACGGTGGCGATCCTGTACTTAGATGGATGATGAGTAATGTTGTTTTAACTTTTGACCCTGCAGGAAATGTAAAACCAAATAAAGCTAAGAGTAATGAAAAGATTGATGGTGTAGTAGCTTGTTTAATGGCACTTTCTGAGGCAATGGAAAATAAAAATAAAGGCGGTTCTGCTTACGATGACAAAGAAATCTTTTTTATCTAAACACGAAATAATAAATCAAGAATTCAATTCTATTAGAGAAATAGTTTCTAATGTTTTGCGTTCAAATAATGATTTACAATTTGTAGATGATTTAACCCAAGAGGTTTGTCTTATACTTCTTTCTCAAGAGAAAGAGTCTATAATGACAATCTATGAACAAGGTTATTTTAAATTCTATGTGGCTAGAATAGTTACCAACCAAGTTCTTTCAAATACATCTCCTTTTCATAAGAAATACAGACAGCGTGTTCCTGAAATTGATTTAACTACAGAAGACTATAACCCGTTAGCAGACAGGGTTTGGGTGGATATACACCACTTATTGACTAAAAAAGAAAGGGATATAGTCTATTTAAGGTATATGTATGGCTTAAAACCTTCTCAAATATCTGAGGCAAAAGGTATTTCAACTAGACAAGTTTACAAGCATTTACAACGAATTAGAGGTTATTTGAAAAAAAAGTACAAATAAAGGTTCACAAAACAGGACTTTTTATATATCTATATGGATAAGGTATATTAAAACTACAGGGATTTGGCATCATTTTTAGATTATTTTAGGAGAAAACCACAAGTAAAACCTCAACAAGAAGAGAGATTTTACAACACAAGTTTATATGGAAACGCTACATTATTTGGTAATTCATCAAATCAATCCATATCAAAAGAGCGTTCTTTACAATTATCCACCGTTTGGAGCTGCGTAAAGGTAATTTCAGAAACAATAGCTTCTCTACCAATCTCGTTGTACGAAAAGGATGCGAATAATAAAAGATATGTTCTTTTTAACAATCCACTTCATACCCTGATAGGTGAACAACCTTCTTCCATTTACAATTCATTTAGCTTCTTTGAAAGAGCGTTAATTGACCTTTGTTTAGATGGTAATTTCTTCGCTTATATAGAGCGTAACAATGGCGGTTTACCTACTCAAATAATCCCTATCCAATGTGATGATGTTAGCGTCTATGTATCTCCTGATGGTAGAGAAGTTTATTATAATATAGAGCAAAACAACTCTATACCTTATCCTATCACGGGTAAAGTGTCTTCAGATAATATGTTGCACATTAAAGGTATATCTACTGATGGTATAATTGGTAAGTCACCGATCCAAACAGCGGCAGAATCTTTAGGAATATCATTATCTATAGAACAATTTGCAGGTTCATTTTTTAAAAATGGAGCATCTGTAGGAGGAATCCTTAAACACCCTGGAACACTTAAGCCTGAAACGGCTAAACGATTACGAGCTAGTTGGAATCAAAGTTATAGTGGTAGCATTAATGCAGGGAAGACAGCAATTCTTGAAGAAGGAATGGAATTCTCTCCTCGACAGATCCCCAACAATCAGGCACAGTTCTTAGAAACTAGACAATACCAAGTGAGTGATATTTGTCGTATCTTCAGAGTACCAAATCATCTGGTTAACGATTTACAAAACGCCACATATTCGAATATTGAGGCACAGCAAATCGATTTTACGACTCACACCATATCACCTTGGATTAAGAGAATTGAAATGGCTTTAAACCAAAAACTTATTCCTTTTAACCAGAAAGGTAAACAATACTTTAAATTCAATTTAACAGCCCTTCTTAGAGGAGATTCTAAGTCAAGAGCAGATTACTATAGAACTTTAGTTAACATCGGTGTAATGTCCCCTAACGAGGTTAGAAATTTTGAGGATATGAACTATATGGGTGAAGAAAGTGATAAGGTTTATATGCAAAGTAATATGATGCCTTTAGATAAATTAGGCGAATCAACAACTAGAAAAGATATAGAATAATATGGGACTAACTCCTGACCAAATAAAAGAAAAGAATTACAGAAAAGCTTATACCCGACTTAATAAAGGGGAGTTTGGTGAAGGGATTACGCCTAGCGATAGAAATAATTTACCCGAAACAAATGCTCAGTTATTTATAGGTACTGGTGGTAATATTAAAGTTACATTATCAGGAGGTAATATAGTTACTTTTAAAAATATATCTAGTGGAACTTATTTATCAGGGATATATATTGATAAAGTCCATTCAACAGGTACAACAGTTTCGGATATAATAGCAATTTACTAAACCTGAAGGTTATTATGAAAAATAAAGAAACAAGAATATATAGCGGTAATTACGAAATTCGATTGGATGAAGGTTCAAACGAAACTAAAGTAAGTGGTTACGCAGCCTTATTTGATACAGATAGTAGAGATTTAGGCTTTAGAGAAACAATATCTAAACGAGCCTTTGATGGTCGCTTAGAGGATAATGTAATCTTAACTTTCAATCACGATCCAAACTTAATCCTTGATAGAAATATTGGAGGAACTTTGAGATTATCGGTTGATGAAACTGGATTACGATACGATGCTATTTTACCTAATACAACAACAGGTAATGATGTAGCAGAACTTATGAAAAGAGGTTTACTTTATGAATCTTCATTTGCTTTTACGGTAGAGGATGATGAGTGGAGTAAAGATGGAGATACGACTCGAAGACAAATCAATCAGATTGGTCGATTAGTTGATGTTTCTATTGTTGGTGTTGGTGCTTATGCTAATACTGATGTTGCACTACGCTCTAAAGAGGCTTTTGAAACTGAAACAATCAAAGAAGAGGTCGCTGAGATAAAGGTAGAGCAAAAACAAGAGGAATCCTTTGATGACTCAAAGTTAAATTTATTAAGTAACGAATTAAAATTAAAAAAACGAATATGAAAAATTCGATTGAAATTCGTCAAGAGAGAGCTACTGCGATTGAAAACGCAAACACTCTATTAAACTTGGCAAAAAATGAGGCTCGTGACTTCACGGAAGACGAGCAAGTATCATACGATGGTATGATGACTAATATTGACAAGATGGCTAAAGATATTGAAGTTGTTGAGCGTCAAGAAAAATTGAACGCAGAGGCAGCATCTATTCCTGTTTCTTACGGAACACAAGATGTTTCTGACTCTAAAGAGGCTCGTTCTTACTCTTTATTTAAAGCTGTAAATGGGTTAATTAACAACAACCTTGATGGTGTTGAAAAAGAGATGCACGATGAGGCTTGTAACGAGGCTAGAAGTAATGGAAAAGCTATCTCAGGATTAGGTATTCCATCTTTTCTTTTAGAGAGTAGAGCAGACATCGTTCAAGGTAGTCCAAGTGCAGGAACAAATATTGCAGCTTCAGCAACTTTAGGGTTTGCAGATGCTATGCGTGAAGCTTCTATTTATGATAAAGTAGGGGCTAATGTGTTGACTGGGTTATCAGGAAATGCTAAAATCCCTGTAATGAATAGTAACACTGTTACTTGGGAAGGTGAAGTTGATCCTGCAGCCGATGGAGGAGTAGCTTTATCAAAAGTTGAACTATCTCCTTACAGATTATCTTCTGTGATTGATGTTTCTAAAATGTTGTTAACTCAAAATCCACAAGTTGAGGCAGCGTTTGTAAAAGATATGGGTCGTGCAGCAGCAAATAAAATTGATTCTGCTATGTTTGCTCAATCTAATGTTACTTCTGCACCACCGTGTTTAGGAGGTTTGACAGGTGTACAATTTTTTACTGAATCTACAGCTACAGATGGATCAGCAGCTTTTGCTGATTTCTTAGAGGCAGAGTCTGAAATGGCAGAAGCATACGGAATGGAAGGTAATTTAGCTTATGTGGCATCTCCAGCCTTGTTAGCTAACTTAAAAGCTTCTGCTCAAGTTGCTAGTGTAAGTGCAGGATTTAACGGAAACTACCAAACTAATTTAGTTAATGGTTACCCTTGTCACTTTACTACAGGAACAGGTTCTAAAAAGGCTTTATTCTTGGATGGTTCTAAATTATACGTAGGATTCTTCGGAGGTTTAGATGTAACGGTAGATCCATTCAGTCAAGCAATAAATGGTCAAGTTCGTTTAGTTTTAAACCAATTCGTAGATTGGGGTTACACTCACCCTACTGGATTAGTTAAGTGGACTTCTGTTGCTTCATAATAATAATCACAATGATTAATTAGAAAGGCGAAAGGGTTAATCCCCTTTCCCTTTTCTTTATAAAACCAAAAATATTGTATTTAGATAATATATGTTAGCTATGGATGTTGGAAATGTAGGGAATTTAGAGTTAATAACATACCCCTCTACTTTAGTAGTATCTAGAGTTGAGTTAAAAGCCCAATTAAGGATAGATTCTTCTTCAGAGGACACCTTATTAGATTCATATATTATAGCTGCTACACAGATGGCTGAGAACTATTGTAATCGCCACTTTATAAACGCTACATACAAACTTTGGTTTGCTGAATCAGTACCAAATGAGTTTTCTTTATATTATCCTGATGTATCTTTAGATTTTGGGGGAAGTGCACCAGGAGATGATGGTTTATTTTATCTTTCTGCTATCCCTGACCCTGATGTTTATCTCAATTGGGGTTACATTAATTACTATTTAAACACAAATGAGAATCCTACAAAAGTAATTATAAAAAACAATATAAGTTATACATTCCCTATTTCAGAATTATATGGGGATAATGAAGAGCGTTTTTACTTCCAATTTCAAACTGGATATGGAGATGCAGCGAGTGATGTTCCTGATGCGATTAAACAAGCTATTAAATTAATTGCAAGTGATATGTATTATTTCAGAGAGGATCGTAAGAGAGCGTTCCCAATGGCTTCTGAGATATTACTACAACCTTATAAATGTTACCTATAAAATATGGCTTTTATCACTCAAATAAAGGCAGGTGATTTTAATATAAGGTTACAATTACAAAAGGCTGTAACTGAAATAAATAATTTTGGTGAGAATGCACTTACTACCTTCAGTACTGAGGCAACTTTTTGGGGGAACAAAAAAGTTACATCCTTAAGAAATATAAACGAAAAGTTTGAGGGTGACCAATTACAATCTTATGGGTTATTTTTCATACAAGTAAGATATGATTCAGCGTGGGTTAATGATTTAAACCCAATTTGGAGGTTAAAAGATGCTGATACTCTTGAGATATATCAAATATTAAGCTATATCATAGACCCTAGAAAGGAGTATGTTGAGTTTTATGTTAAACTAGATATTAACGACTCAATATCATAGATATGGCAACAGAAAAACGACCAGGAGGTACAAATACATTTGGCATTCGTGTAATAGGAATCCAAGATGTACAAAAAAAATTAAAAAAACTAGGCTTAACTGCTAAAAGGTCTAGAACTGAAATAAATAAAGCTTTAAGACCCGCAGGGACTAAATTAGCTAGAGGGATGCAACAAGCCTATAAGGATGAGTTTAATAGGTCTAAAAGAAAGAGAAAATCAGGTAGAGTTCCTACATACAAAACAATAGGTGTAGTAACGGCACGAAAATCAAGAGAGCCTGGATTATTCGTTGGACCTATTAAGAGAAGAGCGACACCTATTAGGGTTCACGGAAAAAATAGCTATAATTTAGCTGAGATGCAAATTGTTGGTAATAAGTTTCAAGAACCAAGAAAAGATATATTTTTAGCCACAGCTATAAAAATGGAAGGTGTTGTTTTATTACAAGCAGAAAAAGATTTAGATAGGTTGGTAGAAAAAATGATAAAACAAGCAGGTTTATAATGTTTGCATCTATAGGACAAGAAATAAAGAGTAGATTAGCTAGTTGGAGTGATTTCACTAATGTGAATGGGGTTAATAAAGTTTTCCCTGTAATAATGTCACAGAATGCTAACTATCCTGCCACAACATATAGAATAGAGGATGTAGATAATTTTATATCTAAAGGGAGTTCATTAGAGTCTTGTAATGTAACTATAAGAATTTCCTGCCTATCATCATCGTATGCTGTAACATACAATCAATCTAAAGCAATTGTAGAGGCTTTAGATTTATATAAAGTAGTTTATGTAGAGGATTCTCAAGCATATACTGCAAAATTTAATTTCAGCTCGTTAACTGACGAATATCACGAAACTGCTGAAGTTTACTACAAGGACATAATGTTCAATTGTTTAATTATTAAAAACTAAAATAAACTAAAAATGGCAATAGAAAACGCAACTGACATTGTACTTCAAGTTTCTACAGATGGAACTGAAGGAAACTTACAGTCTGTAGCTTATACAACATCGGCATCGTTAAGTATGACTCTTGACCTTCGTGATTCGACTACAAAATCTTCTGATGGTTGGTCTGAATCTCTTGGGGGATTAAAATCTTGGGAATTAAGTGGTGATGGATTTGTTGAATTAGCTGATACTGTAACAGACAACGATCCATATACAGGTGCTTCAGGTACTTTAATGGGATTCACTAAACTTTGGGACTTGTGGTTAGACGGAGAGGAAATTTATGTAAAATTTGGTCGTTCAGCAAAGCACTATGAAGGAACAGCGATAATCTCAAGTCTATCTGCAGATGCAGGTGTTGAGGAAAACGCTTCATTCTCTTTATCTTTAACAGGAACTGGAGCATTAGTACAAACAGACTAATTATAAACCTTTAAAATCCATTTATTATGGCAATACAAAACGCTTCGGATTTATTGGTTTACAAAAAGTCTGGGTCTTCAGATGTAGCTCAAGTTACTAGAATTATTATTGATTATCAACCTGCTTCGGCAGCAGTTCAATTCGGTCTTGAAAACACTTATGATGCTTCAGGTTCAGCTAATGGAATACTTAATGTAACCGTATCAACTTATACTACATCAGGAACAGCTACCGCAATTCGTGCAGTATTTGTTGCTAATGGATATTCTGCTACAGCAGTAACTGCAGGAACTACAATAGGGTTGCCTTCGGGTTCACAATATTTTGATGTAACTAATACTTTTGCAGGGGATTTACCTGACATCGATATTAGTTTGGGATGGGAGAGTTCAATACAACAATCTTTATATGAAGATTATATTGATTTCTCAAAATTCTCTATATTAGTTCTAACTTCAGGTTCAACTGCAAACGCATACGAACCAATAGCTTATAGTACATCTGCTAGTGCTACTTTCTCGTTGGATCTTCGTGATACTACAACGAAAGATAGTGCAGGTTGGAGTGAGTCTGAAAAGGGCTTAAAATCATTTGAAATATCTACAGATGCTTTATGGAATTTAAATGCTGATGTAGATTTACAAGAGCTTTTTAATGACTATAAAGATAGAACCGAAATAACACTTAGGTTTAAGCAAAGAACAAGTGGTGGTAGTGATAAGTACTATGAAGGAAACGCTTATGTTAGCAGTCTATCTGTTGATGCGGGTGTAGAAGACAATGTTACTTATTCGGTATCTTTTACAGGTACAGCAGCAGCTACTGAAGGTACGGATTAATCAATAATTAGTAGAAAATGAAAAAGGTGCAATTAGGCGGGAAGAAAAGACCCGTAAGGTTTTCTTACTTATGTATTAAAGACATTTGTAAAGCGACTAAATTAGGTTTAAATCAATTAAGTTCTCTAGGCTCTGAGATAGACCACATAGGCATAATGGCTTATTTTGGATTGAAACACGGAGCTTCTAAAAACGGAGAGGAATTTAACTACAAAATCAAAGACATTGAAGAATGGCTAGATAATGAAGATTTCTCTAAGTTAAACGAGATTTTTGAGGCTTTTCAATTGGATCAAGCCCAAGGTGAGGGAAAGTAGAAAAGGGTGAAGAATTAGAAGAAGAATTTAATTTTGATAAACTTGAACAAATAGGACTAGGAATGATGGGGTTGTCGTATAATGAAATGTATGATTTAACCCCTCGTTCTTTTTCTAATAAGTTTAAGGGTTTTTCTGAGGTAAGAAAGGAAGATGATAGGCGTTCTTGGGAGCAAACTAGAGTTATAGCTCACATCACGGCATCTCCAAACTTAAAAAAGAAAATGAAACCAACCGAACTATTACCTTTCCCTTGGGATGGTGAGGTCCAGAAGAAAAATGCGAAAAAACTTCCTTCACCCGAAAAGATAAAAGAAGTAATAGAATCTTACAATAAAAAGAACATTAAAAAAATAAATTAACGATGGGGGGAATTAAAACTATATCCATAATTGTAGCCGCCAATATTAAAGGTCTTGAGGCGGGTCTTGGTAAGGCGAGTAAATCTCTTAAAGGGTTTGCATCAGGAGCAGCAAGGATGGGTTCTCTCTTATCTTTCGGTGTTACAGCTCCATTAGCTGCTTTAGGTAAACAAGCTTTTGACACATTCTCTCAGTTTGAGAATAGTATGATGAAAGTTAATACTATTACTGGGGCTACAACGACTGAGTTTGCCACACTAACTGCCGAGGCTAAAAGGTTAGGTGCAACGACACAATATACGGCTCAACAAGTAGCTAATTTACAATTAGTTTTAGGTCGAAAAGGGTTTGATCCAACTCAAATCAAAAATATGGAGCAATCCATACTTGATTTAGCTTTAGCTACAGGAGAGGATTTAAATCTAGCGGCAGAAACCGTATCATCTTCAATCAACGCCTTTGGCTTCGATGCCTCACAAGCAGGTGAAGTTGCTAATACACTAGCTTCAGCCGCAGCCAATTCATCCATACAATTAAGTTCATTCTCTACTGCATTCGGTCACGCAGGAACGGCAGCTCAGTCTGTTGGGGTAGAATTTAACGAGTTAGCTGCGATGATGGGAGTCTTAATGGATAATGGTATTAAGGCTAGTAAGGCGGGTACAGGATTAAGAAAAATATTTATTGAGTTAGCCCAAAAAGGTAAAAACCTTACTGAAGGTTTAGACGAGATGGCTAGAGGTAATTCTGATATTATTGACACCTCAGATGCTGTTGGTAAAACGGCTGCTGCTCAACTTAAAATACTTTTAGATAATCGACAAGCTACTAAAGATTTATCTAACGAATATAAAAATAATACTGGCAGATTAAAAGATATGGCTAAAGCGATGGGTGGAACTACCTTCGCTAAAGTCAAAAAGATGGAATCTGCAATAGAGGGATTGCGTTTAGAAATTGGTGCTTTATTGGCTGAAACTATAACCCCTATAATATTACGCATAACAGATTTAGCAGGAGGGTTTACAGGTTTAGATAGTAGCACTCAAAAACTTATTTTAACTTTTGCGGGTATAATGGCTGCTATGGGTCCTATATTAATCGGGTTTGCCGCTTTAGTATCTTTAGTTAATCCTATCGCTTTAGGTGTGTTAGCTGTAGCAGCAGCGTTAACTGCTTTATCTGTAGCAACTAGCGAGAACATAAGCCAAATAGAAAGAGAGAATACAGCCTTAAACAACTTAGCTGAAAGAGCGATGGGGGCGAATGAGGGGTCGGAAAAAAGGATTGAACTTATAAAAGAGTTGCAAACTGAATACCCTGGTTTCCTTGAAAATATGGATGCCGAAAAGATTGCTAATGAAGATATAAGAAAAGCCTTAGACCAATCTAATACTTCATTCTTAAAGAAACTACAACTTCAGGCTGAATCTGAGAAGTTGCAAAAGTTGATGAATGATAAAGCTGAAAGGGGGCGTGACCTTATCGACAAGGAAAATGAGTCTTTAGAAACCCTAAGGGATCTTTACAAAGATTCAGGTAAAGAACTGCTTGATACCTTACCAACTAAAGTTAAATTAAGTAGGGCTTTAGAGGATATGGAGGGAAAATATATTAAGCTAGACCATAAAACTCGACAATGGATAGGTACACTAGGTGATAAATCTGGGATTTCTGAAAGGACTAGAGGTGAGGTACAAGATTTAAGTCAAGAACTCGAATCCTCCCAAACCGCTTTTGATGATGCTTCCACGGCTGTAGATGACTACCTAGAACACTTAAATGAAATAGGCTCTACTACAGGTCAAGTAGAAACACCAACCCCTACAAAAACTCCTAAGGTAGAACCTACTGGCGGTGAAAAACCTAAACTTTGGTGGGAAGGTGGTAAATTTGAGGCAGGATTTAATAAGGCTTACGGAAAAATTAGTGGCTTTTTAGGTGAATTAGATGTAAGAGGAAAAACTCTTGGAGAGAATATGGTTACTGGAATAACTGCTGGATTAGAAGGGTTAACACAAGCCTTAGATACTGCATTTCAAATAGCCGAAAAGAAAGACCAAGAAACTTTTGATAGAAAGAAAGACCAATTAGAGGCTACTGCTGAGTTCGAGTCAATGACTGCCGAACAGCAAAGTGATGCTTTAGCTAAATTGGAAGAGGATAGTTTTAAGAGGTCTAAAGCTATAGCTAAGAAAAAGGCAAAAGCCGAAAAGGCAATGGCACTATTTAATGCTATTGTTAGTGTGGCATCTCAAGTAGCAGCGAATGTAGCAGTTCCTCCTTTAGCAGTTGCAATAGCAGCAGCAGGGGCGGTTCAAGTTGCATCTATCGCAGCAGCTCCTTTACCACAATTTGCTGATGGTGGTATTGTATCAGGACCAACAATGGGTCTTATGGGTGAATACGCAGGTGCTAGAAGTAATCCTGAAGTTATTGCTCCACTAGATAAGTTAAGAAGTTTAATGGGTAACCAAAATATTGATGTTAATGTTACAGGGCATTTAGATGCTGAAGGTATTCAAATAGCTGCAGTTAGGGGTAATGAAATGGCTCAACAAAAAGGTGGTAGAAGTTTCTCAGCTTCATTTTAAAAAAGGTATATGGCTTTAAGGTTTAAAAGTGAGTTCCGCAACATAAGAAGGGAGCTATTTAAAATAGAGATTCACGATTCAGAGTTTTCTGGAGTGGCAACAGATTTTGTCGTTAGGAATAACGGATTACAATTACAATATACAGGAGGGGATAAATCTTACCACTTAATAAAATCATCCAACCTAAGGTTTATAATGAGTGTGGATAATTCCACCTTAAAAGCTTTTGTTACTGATTTAGCTGATGCAGATAATGATAGGTTTGTTGTCAAGGCTTTTCTTGATGAAACTTATAGTTCTTTCCAAGACCCTGAATATACTCCAGATGGAACTAATTATAATTTATATTGGTTAGGGTTTATCAATAAAAAGTTGGTTACTAGGGAAGATGGACCTTATCCATTTGACTTTGCAATAGCGGCAGTTGATGGTATAGAGAATTTAAAGACAATAGACTTTAAAGATGATGATGGAGATATTTTTGAGGGAAGAATTAGTATTATTGACTTTTTATCTAAGATTTTAGATAAAATTGATGTCGGTGGTGAGATGTCTTCTTCAGACCATATTTTAGGGACTAGAGTTAATTGGTTTGAATCAAATGTTCATATAGCATCAGATGATGTTTGTGTAAAAACATTATTATACCAAGATCCATTTAGTACGATTGATAATAATAATCAAGCTAAGTTTAGTACATATTACGAAGTTTTAGATGCTATAACAAAGCTATTTCAATGTAGATTTTTACACAATAGGGGTAAATATTGGTTTACCCAATTCCACCGAATTGAAGATAATAACACTTATTTCTTATACAGAAAGGATGGTACTACAGACTTATCAACAACCTCAATTCCTACTAACGGTATATTAGGGGAATACCCTGGATATAATACAAGTTCTCCAACTACAGGTAAGCCTGGGTTTTTCCAAAGAACTAAAACTTATGGTGGTAAATTAAGTTCGTGTAAAATAAGATGGAATTCACTTGACGAAAGTGATGGAGGTGATGGTATTACGGGGGACTTATATCCAATGAATTATTTCCCTATATGGACTGTACCAAATTCAGGATGGATTCCTTTTGGTCAAGATATAAATGGACCAAACTTATTGGGTTATTTTACAGCATCACAAGATATTAGCTTTAAGGTTAAGTTTGTTTTTTCAATAAAAGTTAAACGAACCCCTAGTGTCGCTGCGGTAAATTGCGACACTCCTTTACCTGCAGATAATTTTTATGGTCGTGTGGTAATGCCTTTTTGGTTAAAAGCTCCTTCTTCTGATGGTGTTATGAGTAGTAACGCTTTTTTCCAAAGAGATGACCCCGTTTACCCTATGGATAGTTCAGACCCAACTCCAACAATTGGGACTACAGGTTCATCTTGGGTAACGAGTAATGATGATACCTCTCTTGATAATGCTGTAACCTTTAAAACCCCGCCAATATTACTACAAACATCCTCTGAGTCAGAAACTGAATATCATTTTGAAACCAACCTTTATTCAGATTCTTGTCCTGTTCTTGAGGCTTCAGGGGTTCATATATATAATGATTATGATGGTAATTGGTCTTCTAATTACAGTAACGACCAAATGACAGGAGGAAATAATTGGTTTGGGATAGAGAGTGTAGATGGAACAACAATTTGGGATAGGGATTCATTTGTTGGTTATACGGTAGAGCCTACATTAACATCAATTGAGGTTTACGCTTACGAAGATGGCGAACCATTCTCAGGGTCTGTAGTTGATTCGTATGTTTCAGAAGATAGCCAAGCATCAGGTAATCCTGAAGAATTGGTTATAGATAATATATTATTTGGCGATGGACCAAACATAAATCCATTAAAAAGTATTTGGGTTTTAGATGGGGCAAATTTAGTGCAATCACAAGTTTGGAAGGTGGATGCTGTGGGTAATGCTTATAAAATACATAAGTTAATTACGGATGAAATATTAAACTATAACTACAGACCTCTAGAAGTTCTGAATTGTAAATTAATATCACCTCCCCAGAGATATGATAATCAGCCAACTTATGTAGCAGGAGGATTTAATAGGACATATGTTGATGAGGATGGCGTTAGTGTGTTTGGTGAGATTTACGCTTTCAATACCTTAACTTATTTAGCTAATAAGGGTGAGTGGAGTTTTACAGGTCAAAAGATTGCTCCAATTACAGCTCCAACAATTGTGACTGATGATGACCCTAACTATCCTGATCCAAGTGGAGGGTATGAAGGTGGTGAGATTGTAACAGGTGATGGAGGGGAGTTAGGATTAATAAACTTAGTTAATCTTGATTCATTTGGTTCTTTAAACGAAAACCTATCCCCTTTAGACACAAACACTACAAGTATTACCGTGACGGGAGATGGTGGTGGACTTGTAAGTGACATCCCTGTGTCAGCTAAAATAATAATTCAATCTAACTCACCAGACAGAAGTTATGAGTTTATAACGCTTTCTGTAGCAGCATCAAAAGGTGACACTTCTCTTTCAATAAATAGTTGGACTCCATCAAACACTTATTCTGTAGGGAATAAATTAATACTATCTAGGTTAGCTATAGCTGATAATTTAGGTGGCGGTGGTGGTGGAACTCCTGCAGGGACAACTAGACAGGTTCAATTTAATGATAGTGGATCTTTTGGAGCAGAGTCAGGATTTGAGTACGATAAAACTACTGATATATTAACATCAACGTATGTAGATAGTCACTATCTTGGGAATAATATAGGTACTATATATGATTTATATATATATCTAACTCCTTTAGATTTTAATATTTCTAGTGGATATAGAAACCCTCCATATACCGATGATGATGGGGCTACGTTAAGACCTTCAAGTAGTGGGATTAATTATTATGCAAGTATTCAAGTCCCTCTAGGATATAAGGCTGTAAAGGTGGATTTAAGTTCTAGTTCAAATGATTCTTTTTGGGTAGGTTCTTCATCTTGGAATAGTTCATCAATAGGTACTAACGGCTCAGGCACAACTAACTCTACACTAACATTATCACCATCATTCCCTGGATATGCAGGAAAATATATGGTAATTAAATTTGACCCAAGTAGTACAAATGATGAGATTTATGGGTGTAGAATAACATTAGACCGAGTATAAAAACATAAAAGGGGGGTTGTAATTGTTTTTTCTTTTTTTTGCTACCTTTTCGATAATTACGACTACCCCTTTTTAAAATTAAAAAAATGAAGAAAAAAATCAATGTGTTTGTTTTTATACTAATTGTGGTATCATTATTTACATTTATTTTAGGAATAACGATTTAATTATGGGTGTAAATATAGGAATGATAGAATTAATAATTGGAGTAGCTGTTATACTAGCTACTGCTGTAGGGTTATGGATAAGCCTTAATAATGAGTGTACAAAATTAAAATCAAGAGTGTATCACTTAGAACAAACCGATACAGAGCTTAAAGCTTTGTTAGCTGAAATATCAGTTAGGCTACACTCTATAGAACTTCTGTTAGCTGCAAATCAAATTAAAGAAAAATGAGATTAAGTAAAAACTTTACACTATCTGAAATAACTCGAAGTAACACCGCTAAAAGACTAGGAATAACAAATGAACCATCTAAAGAACATATTAAAAACATTCAAAGGCTTATTACCCAAATTATTCAACCTATGCGGGATGATATTGGTCCTATTAGGATTAGTAGTGGTTATCGTTCCTCGGAGCTTAATCGTGCCATTGGTGGTAGTTCTAAATCACAGCATTGTAAAGGTAAAGCTTTGGATCTCCAATATTGGTCGGATGGTAAAATGGATAATAAAAAAATTTACGATTGGATTATAGATAATGCTGTTGAATTCGACCAAATGATAAACGAGTTTGACTTCGCCTGGATTCATTTATCTCTAAAAGAAAAGAAGAATAGAAAAGATGTTTTAGAGGCATATAAAGATGAAGATGGAGATACAAAATATAGATACGCACCAGATATAATAGCACTATGATAAAAAGTATTATAAAAAACTTAGTAGGACAAGCATCTTCTATTATAGATGAGGTTGTAACAACTGATGAAGAAAGAGAAAAACTAAAGAATGAATTTAAGAAGATTGCTCAAAACCACGAGAAAGAAATGTTCTCTCTTGAGGTTCAGGATAGAGGTAGTGCTAGAACAATGTTCTCAGATGATAGTATCATTCAAAAGATACTTGCCGTTGTTTTTACTTGTGCATATTTCTTTTTATCTTACACTATGTTTAAATACTTTGTCTTAAACACCTTAGAGTTATCAGACTATGAAATAGGGTTTATAAGTACTGTGTTTGGGGCTATGTCAAGTAAAGTAAATACCATCATTGATTTCTTCTTTGGTGGTTCATCAAGAAAGTAAATAGATGCCGTACCTTCCAAAGGGTAGAGATAAAAGAACTAAGAAGGAAAAGAATCAATCTTGGGGTGGTGACACATCATTCTATAGAAAACCTGCTTGGCGAAAATTAAGGAAGATTGTACTAGCTAAGAATCCGTTGTGCGTTCATTGTTTAGATAATGATGGTGTTGTAAAACAGGCAGATGTAGTTGACCACATCGTTCCAGTTAAAAGAAATGGAGCAAAATTAGACGAATCAAATCTTCAAGGTCTTTGCCACAAATGTCACAATAGAAAAACATACTATGAAAATAGACAACAATAGGTACAGAAGTAAGTATGAAGAGGATGTTTGCTCTAGATTACGAAAAGATAAAGTTGATTTTGATTATGAAACTATTAACCTGTATTACGAGGTTTCCGAGCAACGAAGGTATTTACCTGATATTATACTCCCAAATGGAATTGTTATTGAACTGAAGGGTCGATTTACGGCAAAGGATCGTAAGAAGATGCTACTAGTTATAGAACAACATCCAGACTTAGATATACGAATGGTATTTATGCGACATAAAAATAAGTTAAATAAACACAGCAACACCACTTATGCCCAATGGTGTGATAAAAACAATGTTAAATGGGCAGACAAATACATACCTACAGAGTGGATAAAAGAAACAAAAAAACACCCAAAGAAATAGCGACAGAAACTTTTGAAAATTGGATAGAGGATTTACAAGAGCAAGAGCAACCCCAAGCGTGTAGCATCGATAGTGATGAAGATTGCGAGGCTTGTGGTAGCTAAACAAAGAGAGAGGACAAATTTAGTCCTCTTTTTTCGTTATATTCCACTCGTATCGAAACGGCTTACTTTCTTCAATCTCTATTAACTTCTGTAGGTACACACATAAATCCATCGCCTCTTCTTGAGCGTGTTTTAGCCACTCTAAGCGACCTAAATCATCTCGCTCCATCGTAGTGCCGTATTTCTCTTTACCTACCTCAGAACGCTTTAAAATCTTAAAGCAAACATTCTCTTCTATACTGCTCATAATAATTTAATTTGATTGCAAACCTTTTTATTTGTCCAAATAACCTCCGTGGTTCTTTTCCTTAATCCTGCAAAATCTAATAATGGTTCAAATGGTAGCCAATTTGCATTATCATTCTCACAAACTATAACTTGACCTTTTCTACTTAAACACCACTCAGCTAATTCTTCGTAATCAATTTGGCTTTCTTTATAAAATTCTCCACCAACCTGGTAAGGGGGGTCTATAAACCAAGTAGCCTCTATATTGGGTAGGTTTTTATAATCTCCAAACTTAACCTCCCAATGTTTAATTTCAGGTAAAAGCTTTCCTATTCGTTTTAATTGGTAACTTGTTGTTGATGCCCAATTCGGCTTATTTTTGGATTGGCAACTCCACTCTTGAACTATATTACAAGGAGCTACACTAGCTCTATTTATACAAAAACCTATTAAATCTAAATGCTCTTTCCTTAAATCTTTATCTTTAATATTATCTCCTTTATAGAAATCGGTGTTATTTAGTATAGTTTTAGGGTCACAATCCTTAATTAACCAATTCCATATATCGTGAACAATATTATATTTTTCATTTAGTATAATATTTTTATTTCTATGTAAAACACTATACCAAGCTGAACCTGAAAAGGGTTCTATAATAGTGTTGTACATTGGTTTTGGATAGTGTTTTGATATTCTGTTTTTGTTCCCGTAATAGCTCCACATAATTATCTCTCTTTGATTATTTCGTAAAACATTGGATCAATAGCTTTAATCTTCTCTTGGATAATACCCCAAGCCTCCTTAACTGAATCATCATCGCCTATATCTAATCTACTTCCTGTGTTTGAATTAGCTACATTCGATGCGTTCTCCTTCAACAACCTATCTATCTTCTCCTTGATAGCCTTATTGTCGTTGTACTTCGGTGTGAGTTTCTTTTTTACCATACTGCAATATACAAAAAAAAAGGACATCCTCGTAAGGACATCCTTTTCTAACCAAAAACTTACAAATTATGCTAAATCATAAGAACACTTCAAATATATAAAACTTTTCCTTTACTATAATCAATAAAAGTAACATACTTATAAACAAAACTCTTTCGCCCAAATTCAGTAGACTCAGGCATCGTTCTCCAAACCCAATTATCTATCTTTGTTTTATTCAAATTAAACACTAATACACTATCGCAATCAAAGAAATTAATATATAACCCTTGAGCTGCCTTTTCATTCTTAGTACGCCTTAATATACGCTCATACTTGTGCATCTCCAGTAGTAACCCTTCACGATATTTTTCTTTAGCAAAATCTAAACTAAAATTGCGTTGCTTCATTTCGCAATAGAATTTCCTATCATCCCACTTGTAAGTGAAGTCCCAAAAATCATACTTTCCCTCAGAAGGGACACAATCAATTTTATACTTACTAGCGAATCGGTCTAATAAGTTTAATTCTTTTTCAGTCATATATATATATTTTTAAAACTTACCTCCTACCTTTCCCCCTGGTTTTAGTATAATACTACCAAAACCTTCATTACTTCGGATGGGTTTCATATAGTTGTTACAACACATAGCTTCAGGAGAGGCTATCTTATCTTCAATCACTTGTATGGTGTATTGGTCTAGTTCCAATTCGGAATTACATAGGGTACATTTAAACTTTGCCATCTGTTTTTCTAATCTTAATTTGAATCTTCTCTAAATCACAATCTTCTATAAGCATACTGAAGTGTGTCATCACCTCGAATATAGACTTATCTCTAAACTTAACGGTTTCACCCTTATCCCTATCTGTTAATGTTCCTTGATACATCTTACTCTTGTTTTAGTTCTGAGCCAATTAGTCTTTCTATTCGGCTCAATTTACCTTCGTTGTGGCTCAAATTGTCTTGATTATGAGCTACATTCAGGACATCTTACTGTTATTTTAGTTGGTTTAATATATCTAACTCTTGCTTCAACTCTATAACAGCATTAGCCATCTCCATCTCATTAGAATTAGCTAAAAGCTTTTCTCTCTTATAAGCTAACATCATAGTGTGTACCCAAGTAAATGCTAAAGCACTTTCCTCGAATACTTTTAACCTAGCTTTAAGTTTCTCTGCTTGTGGATGGTCTACAAAACTTGCGTACTGATCCATCATCTTAATAACCTCTCCTTGGTGTGCTATAAACTTATCAAGACTATCCATCTCGTCTAAATTCGGGTCGGCACTTCTTAATAGATTAATAGCCTTTATTGTGATTTCGTCAGCCATAATAGTAATATATTTACTTTAGATAAATTTTCTTAAATAACTCTACTAACACATTTACCGTGATAGTGTTTCCTGCTTGTTTATAAAGTTGTGTATCTGAATTTACTTTCTCAGCCTTATAAAACTCTTCATCTGTAAAACCTTGCAATCTCCAAGTTTCAAGTGGAGTTAATCTTCTGATTTTATTTGAAGATACTATGCTATCTGTTTGAATCGTTGTTAGTGAATTAGCTAAACCATCTTCCCTTATTTCTAACTTTTGTTCATCATCCCTTTTTCTAATAGCAGCTCCTTTAATCTCAACAGCAATACTATTAGCTGCATCTAAATAATATGCAATACCATCGGTCTTGCTTAAATGGCCTGTACCACCTTTCTTTGGGTCACCACATCTAGGGTGAAGGTTGTGAACTATCACACTATTATCAGTAGGACAAAGAGCAGCATTGGCCCTAAGACAATTAGCTATATCATCACCACTTTTAGGTTGCCACTTAAATCCCGTTCCTTTATCTTCGTGTCTTTCCTTGTGTCTATTAAAACCATTTATCATTTTTTGACTTAGGTAATATTTCTCAGGCACATCATCCTCTAATAAATCTTTCAAAGTTTCCTTTAATGGAAACTCTTTAGGAAAATTAAACTCTCTCCAATATTTAAAACCAACTATAAATACTCTTTCTCTGTTCTGAGGTATTCCAAAATTCTTAGTGTTTAATATCTTATAGTAAATGTGATAACCTAATCCATTATCGATAGTGTCAAGTCCTACTTGACCGTTCACACTACCACCACTATTAGATAGAATGTCTATAATAGTCTGGAATGTTCGCCCTTTGTCGTGAGAAACTAATCCCCTTACATTCTCTAACACAAAGCAATTAGGTTGATTCTCTCTGATAAACTCAGCCACATCGAAAAATAATGTACCTCTTGTTTCATCAGCAAACCCCTTTCTATTACCTGCGTAACTAAATGCTTGACAAGGGAATCCTGCTACATACAAATCTAATTGCTCTACATCGCTGTGGTTACGAGTAGTTATATCTTCATAGAATGTATCAGGATTATGAAGAGCTAAATAACTTTCTTTAGCAAACTTATCTATCTCACAAGCGAATACATTTTGGTGTGGTAAATTTAATCTATTTAAGGCTGTTTCAGGTGAGCCAATACCACTAAAATCTGTTCCTACTTTTAGCATAATAGTTTAGAATATATCGTTAGTTCTTGTTTTGGTTATCGTTTCTTGAATAGGGTCTACAAGGGATCCGTTCTCATTAAGGAATTGAAATCTACGCTTTTTATATGAATAAAACAAACAGATAGGCTCTAACTCAGGTGTAGGTACTCCTACTAACTTCTGAAATTTAATCTTCTGAATGTGGATTTCAGTTACATTCCACTTCTCACTTTGAGGGTTACGATGAAACACAATGAAATTATCTGCCCTATTCCCAAACATAGAACCAAACTCTACATCGCTCATATTCGGAGCAGGTCGAGTACCATCATCATTTCGTCTTCTATTGGCTGCTGTACCAGGATGAACCACTAAATAGAATGATATATTGTGCCTCTTTACAAATCTCCTTATATTACTTAAAGCATCATAATAATACTCGTACTTAGATTGCTTCTCTGTTGCCTTTAAATCATTAAGGGGGTCTATAGATACGCCATCTATCTTAACCACTTGCATATACTCTTCAAATGCCCCTAAGACATCTTCCACAGTTGGTGTTTCATCGAAGGTGAGAACAGAAAAATGCTCGTAAGCCCAATCTATAGCCTTTAAATATTCATTTTGACTTACTCTACCGTGGTAATCTTTATCAGCCGTATTACCACAATACATCTCAGCTATATCTATCATTAAATCACCTACAGGTTCGTTCTCAGGACAATACATCAACCACTTCCACCCGTAAAGCTTTGATGCCATTATCATTAAAAATAATTGTGTAGTTGTCTTACCAATATTAGCGAATCCTGTCATTATGGTAAGTTCTCCCCTTCTAAAAGTGTAGTGAGGGTCTAAAGGGGCTACACCAGTAGTCTTCCCTTTAGTGTAACCTTTAGCGTAAATTTCTTTACAATAATCGGTTACCTCTTGTTTAGATGTTATTCTGTATTGTGCCATCTAACCTTTCATCGCATCAAGTTGACTACCTAAGTAATCCGAATCAGGTTTATTAGTTTTATTCCTAGAAATCCATCCTGAGGCGGACATCTTCCAATTCTTCATCTTCGTCTTCCCTACTTTCCAACCTTTCGATTCATAGAAGTAGTAAAACTTTTCACCTTCAACTTTAGAGCTACCCTTTTCTTTGAAGTAGTCCACAGCCTCAGCGATGGTTCTAGGTTTATCCTCTACACTCCCCAGAGCTTGAGGTGTTTCTGTAATCCCTTTATTGCAACAATCTTGGGAGTAATTTATATCGTTATCATTAAGCACCTTTAAAATAGATTTGTGTACTCTAGAAATAGGGTTTAATGAAGATCCGTATTGGAACTCTATAAATCCTGTAAGATACCATCTACCATTTCCTAATATTTCTATCCTAGATTTGTTTGAATTAACTACATCTAAGAATAATTTTATATCAATAGTTTTGCCAATAAGAATTTCAAACATTCTCTTATTTGGCTTGAATATTCCTGCGTGATTACAATTGTCGCAAATGTATATCCAAAATAATTTTTGAGAAATAGATAAGTCTAAATACCAATCTTCATTCCACTTCATCGTATCTGTAAATCTTTTAGCCATTTTGTTTTAGTTTTGGGTTTTTTGGTTAAAATAAAAAGAAAAGGCTCTCAGGTTTTGTATCGAAGTCTTACGGGCAGTAGCTGAGATTATTAAAGGTTTAACTGCTAGTCACCTTTTGCCTTATCCTTTATTTAGAATGGTAAACCATCATCTGTTGTAGATTCAACCGAATGAAATTCCTCCTTTTTAGTAGCATCAACCTGGCCTTCCTTTAAGGTAAACACCTTCCAAGCTCCAAGATCCGTGTACCATCTGTCGTTGAATTCTCTAGACTCAACATTAAAAGATACATCCACATTTTGACCAACCTTATTGAATTTCATAAAGTTGTCAACTTTCTCCTCACCAAAAACGGTAAAGTGAATTGTCTTAGGATAATCACCACCTGTGGTAATCGTAAATCCTAACTTCTTCCAATTGTTTCCTTTTTTAGATGTTCCTGTTTGAACTTCTGAGATAGAAATAATCTCCCCTTGTAGTTTTAAATCACTCATTTTACTCTTGGTTTTTATTTAAATTACTCTTCTAAATCTTCATCAATCGTTTCCCAATATTGGTCTACAATCTTTAAAAAAAATTCCCTTACTTCAGGAGTTTTATTCATTTCATCAACACATAAACCAACTAAAGGGCTAAGTTCTTCTGAATAGCTTAAATGAAATCTAATCTGAAAATCTTCACCACTATCTCCTACAGAAACGCAAGATACAACTAAACTTTCATCCGTGTCCTCTTGTATCGTTTCGTGACAAATATCAATTCTATCTATCTTCATCAGTACTATGGTTTGTTTTAATTAATTGATAGATTAAATCAACTTGCTTCATTGGTGCTATCTCCGAGAATATAATGTTACTAATGCTTGAACGCAAAGCTTCTCGCTCACTAACCTTCTCAGAGTTTAATATAACCCTATTCATAGCAGCGAAATCTCCATCTACATCAACCATATTTAAAAACACATTCTTAGAGTGAACTACATTAGAATGGTCGCAATTAGTTAAACCACCTATCTGAGCTAAAGTTAAATTATTCCCTAAAGATAACATATATCTAATAGAGTGTTTAGCGTTCATTCTATTTCTCTCCCTATTCTTGTCGAATACAGTTTCAGGGTCAATACCCCAAAACTCACAACAAACTTTCTTAGCCCTAGCTAACTTCCTTTTAGCGTAAACGCTTCTAGTTACTTCTATCATAATTCTTCAAATAAAATTTTAGTTTTTGGTTGATTCTTGAACTCTAATAATCGAACATACTCTTCCCTACCTTGGTCTATGAAATTCTCTGAGCATCTAAAGATTCCTATCTGGTAAGGTTCTTGTGTTTCGATAACAATAAACATAAACTCTTTAGCCCCAAATCCATCAAGATAGAACGCAGCTTGGCGATGGTAATTGTATCTGTAAGCACTCTTCCTGAACTCACTTACAGGTTTAGAGGTAGTCTTTATGTCTACTAACATTTCACCACCATCAACTACAATATCTGCCTTACCTTTACACTTACTCATTGTATTGAAATCAATCCAACACTTAGGTACTTCCTTCTCTGAAGAATCTAGTATCTTTTTAACCTCACTTGAACGAAGTAACTTATCCCTTAAATTTAAAGCTAAATTATATTGATCCATCGTGATAACAATACCATCCCTATCTTCCATCTTAATCTTCCAAGCCTTATTTAGCTTACTAGCCATCGACTTAGTAGGTTCTGGTCGGTCATCAGGATTGATTACAATAAACTTCTTTTGGAATTCCTTAGGCTCTAATATAAGAGTGTGAACTAAATTACCAAATCTTAAAGCAAGGGAGTCTATTTTACCTCCTTGATTCATCATCTCGTAATATTCCCACCCCTTCTTGAGATAGCCTAACTGAGAGTTGGTGGTATATTCCCAATCACCATAATACTCCTCGTCTGTTTTGAAAGTCTTCATAATGTTATCTTAGCTTATCAATAAGGTCATCTAGTGGCTTATTGTCGTTAAACAACCAAGCTAAAAAAGAACCTAATATGTGAATCCAAAATGCTGACCAAATCCACCAAGGTGCGTTAGCTATAACTAATATCCAGGCAATACAAATAAGTAACATCATTTCTTTATTGGGTTTAAAGGTGGAATAAGGAATTTAAGTACTTTCTTTTCTTGGGCTTTAGTCATTGCGTA
>Ga0206681_10000376_pt1 | contig 24942 bp, 27 predicted proteins | sample M150012015metaG_FD_161048 | JGI IMG/M metagenome (GOLD analysis project Ga0206681, IMG submission 161048) | Ammonia-oxidizing marine archaeal communities from Monterey Bay, California, United States - M1 500m 12015 | ecosystem: Environmental > Aquatic > Marine > Intertidal zone | place: USA... | reverse complement strand
GGTTCTGATGATTTTGCTTTCCCTTCTATCATGTTTGGTGATATAAAATCAATTTTGTTTTTTAGAAATAAAATATTTTTTTTAACTGCAGCATTTTCATACATTGACGCATGCATTGCCAAAGCCATTAAAATCGGCGTTTTTGAACCAAATCCTACAGTAAGTACTGTTGAAATTGGAGTATCATCTATTCCATTTGCAAGTTTTCCTAATGTGTTTGCCGTAGCTGGATAAACAATAATTAGATCTGATCTTTTATAATCTGCAATATCGATGTGTTCTAATTTACCCGTTAATTTTGTAATTACATCGTTTCCAGTTGCCCATTTCATATAATCAGGCTGAATCATTTTTGTTGAAGCGCTACTCATAACAGACGTAACTTTTGCTCCATGCCTCATTAGTAATCTTGCAAGTTCAATTGATTTGTATGCTGCAACGCTTCCAGCAACACACAATACAATTTTTTTACCCGAAAGTTCTGTTCCCTTTGATTCTACTATGTCTAATGATGGATGTTCTGATTCTCTTTTAGACAATTTCTTTCCTCAGTTTATCAAATTCAGATTCTTCCATTTGAAATTCATTTCCTGCTGCTGGGAAACTTTCTTCTTTAACTTCTGTTACGTATGATTTCACTGCATTTCTTATTTCCTCAGATAAATTCAAATATCTTTTTGCAAATTTTGGTTTTATTTTTTCAAATAATCCTAGCATATCATGAACAACTAAAACTTGCCCATCACAATCTTTCCCTGAACCAATTCCTATTGTCGGTACAGCAATTTTTTCTGTTATTATTTTTGCAACTTGATTAGTGACCATCTCTAAAACTATGCTAAATACGCCTGATTCTGTTATTATTTTTGAATCTTCAATTAGTTGAATTGCATTTTCTCTTGTTTTTCCTTGTACTGTATATTTCTCAGCAGTTTGTGGTAATAATCCTAAATGACCCATAACTGCTATTCCTGATTCTGTTATGGCTCGTATTATTTTTGCAACTTCTTTCCCACCTTCTAATTTTACTGCATCAGCACCTGCTTGGATGAGTTTTAATGAATTTGTAACTGCATCTTGTTCTGTTTGGTAGGAATTAATTGGTAGGTCTGATACAATTAGTGAATTCTTCCTTGCATTTTTTGTAGCAGTTGTAAATCTAATCATATCTTCCATTGTTACTGAAGTAGTGTCTTCGTATCCTAACATTACCATACCTGCACTATCCCCTACAAGAATTACATCTACTTGATCACATAGTGTTACCATTGTAGAATCATATCCTGTTAAAACAGTAATCTTCTCTTTCCCTTTCATTTCTGTAATATCTTTGATAGTCTTATGCATTTTTTGCCCTTCTCTCTAAATTTTTTCTAATTTCTAAAATTGATAATTTGAGATTTTTTTTATTATCATATGTAGAAGATTTTTTTATTTTCTTTTTTGATTCAATAACAAGTAATTTCATAGCACGTGTTACATTGTCCACTATTGTAATATCTGCAGCTTCCGAAGTTCTGGAAAGTGGATTTAAATCAAATGTAATAATTTTTTTCTTTGCTTTTTTTAATGCAATTGTTCTGTCACCATCTTCTAAAGGAACTAAAACAACATCTGCTGAAAATATTCCATTTTTATCAACTATTCTTCTTGCGCTATCAATTCCTAATAATTTTGTGGATGATTTTTTATTTAATCCTAAAATTTCTTTTGCACCTGATTTTTTTAGAATTTCAGTAATTGCTTTTTTACGTTTTTCACTAGAATAAAATAAATTAACTTCAATTTTTGAATTTGTATTTCTTGCTAATTCAATTATTTCTTTAGGACACAAGGCTGCAAAATTACCATTAACGGAAATTACGGAGTTTTCTGCATTTTTCAGCATAAATGCCGCCGCTTTTATTGCCTCCTTAGCTGATTTTGAGGTTTTTTCACCTATAAGATAATCAAAAGCTTCCCCTCTGCCATGAGCTAAAAGTCCTTCTTTAGCAACTAAATTATTGTCAAACCCATTAACTAATTTTTCACGAATTAAAAGAGAATTTAATCTTGGATGTGATTTAGGAATTACAGTCATATTTTTTAATTAATTATAAAGAACTCTTGCTCCTGCATCATCTAGTTCTGATTTTACAATTATTCCATCAGAATATTTTTCTAAAATTTCTAAAACTTTATTTTCTTTTTCTTTTGGAATCATTGAAAAAATTGTTTCACCAAATAATGCAATTCCACATTTAATATTATTTTTAGATAATTCATTGACTACTTTTTGCATCCTTGGCGTCATAACATCTACATATTTTGCAAACTCTAAAGACATTTCTTGAAAATGTTCATAATTTTTTGATTCTAATAATCTATTTACCATCTTACCTCCAAGACCGTTAATTTGCGGTAATCTTTCTTTGATGAATTTAGTTGTTGAAATTGGAGAAAAACATATCATAATTATGGAAATTTTATTTAAAGTAATTTTTTGAATATGTCCGATACCTGGTGCCCCTGGTTTATCTCTAATTTCAAATCCGCCGTGATATGATGCTAAAACATCTCCTAATCCTGTTTTACATTCTATTTCAACATCATGTGCTATTTGTGCAACTTTAATTTTAGATAATTTACATTCTAATACATCATTTAATGCAATAGCTAACGATAATGCAACTGCTGCACTAGAACCAAATCCATATCCGACTGGGACATCAATTTCATGTATGACATCTACAAATTTTTCTTTTGTAGGAAATTTACTGAGAACTACTTCAGAGACCCTCATATCTCCTGATTCAAAGCCATTTACTTTGATTGTAAAATTTGAAATATCATGTTTTGTTTTGTTTCTAACTGTAACTGTAGTCTTGACACCTTTCTGTATGGAAAATCCTGCACCTAGCGAACCTAATTCTTTTGAATCCTCTTTATTTAATTCGGCTTTAAAAAAACCTGTAATGTGTGCTGGACAAAATGCTGTTGTCATTATAATCAAATTTCATATATTTGTAAAATATTAATACTTGGCTTAAATAATATAAACTAGTTTAAATTGACTACATTTACACGACGCCTACAAAAGATTGGAAGTAGTATTCTTGTTTCGCTTCCAAAAGAATGGATTGATGCAAATAATCTGAAGAAAAGCAATCAAGTTGAAATTGAAACAAATCAAAATAATCTATCAATTAGAACACAACTAAACAAGAGACCCTCAAAAGAAGTTGTAATTTCATATCCGTTATCAAAAGGTGAGGGTATTGTACCAACAATCACTGGTGCATATCTTTTAGGATTTGATATAATTAGGATTGTTGGAAAATCTTCTATTTCAATCACTGATAGAGAAAGTGTTCGTGGTTCTATGAGGAAATTAGTTGGATTAGAAATTATTGATGAGGATGCAGTAAATATTTCTGTTCAGTTTTTACTTGATGAGACATCAATAAATCCACAAAATATTTTAAAACGAATGAGTTCAATTGCACTTGGAATGTTTAATGATGTTGTATTAGCTTTAAAAAATGGAGATAAAACAAATCTTGAAGCAGTAGCAAATCGTGATGCTGAAATTAATAGACAATATTTTCTTCTTGTTAGATTAATCCGAAGTACTATAATGGATACTAGATTGGCTGGTATTTTTAATTTAGAAAATATTGATATTCTTGATTATAGAATTGCTGCAAATACGCTTGAAATTGCAGGTGATACTGTTGTAGAATTATCTAAATCCTTAATCAAATCAAATCTATCTAGCGTTGAATTAAAAAAATTATATGATTTTGCAAAAGATATGGAAGAAATACAAATTAAATCAATTGATTCTTTTATTTCTAATAATAGAATGCTTGCAATTAATGCAATTACATTACAAAAAATTAATTCTATAAAAATTTCTAAAATTCGTTCTTCTTTAGAGAGTGAGAAGCAAATTTCTCTTCCATTATTTGATCTTATCTATATGTTTGAGAAAATTCTACAATCTTGGTCTGATATTAGTGATTTAGTTAAACCAAGTTACCACTAAAGTATTATGATATTTTTTAGATACTAAAAATAATCAGAATAATTTTTTCTTTGCAGCATAAATCATTACTGCACAAATTGTTTTTGAGTCAATAATTTTTCCAGTTTTAATCATTTGAATCAATTTTTTAATGTCCATCTTTACAACCGTGATAAACTCATCATTATCTAATTTTAAATCAAATTTCTTTTTTGTTCCTGATGCTACAAAAATGTTAATTTCTTCTTTATTGTAGCCTACTGAGGGGAAATATGATACTAATTTAGTCATTTTTTTAGCCTCATAACCCGTTTCTTCAATAATTTCTCTATATGCACAATCAATTGGTTTTTCCCCTTTTTCCAAAGTACCAGCTGGAATCTCTAGAATATATCCATGTGGAAATCGATGTTGTTTTACTAACAATACTTTACCCTTTTCATCAAATGCCAGCATTGCAGCTGCACCTGGATGTTCAATAATTTCTCTTCTAACTTTTCTCTGTTCAACTTGCATATGATATGCATTTATTTCAAATAATTTACCTTTGAACAGTTTCTCTTTTTTCATATTAACTTTGAAAAGTATTATTATTTAATTTGTTTGGTATGTCAAATGTAGTTTAGATGATTTTTTAAAATCAATTATTGTTTTTTCTAACCATTTATTGTAAAATAAAATTTTTTTAGGAATAAATAAATCTGCAGATTTCACATTTTTTATATTTCTAACTTTTTGTGTTAGTTCATCCATTTTGTAAATATTATTACTATACATAAATAAAACAATTTGATTTTTTGCAATAAATGGAATTTGTAAGTACGTATTGGATAATTCCTTATTCATTTTTTCTAATGTTTCCTTCAAATTACTTTCTATCCATGTCATTATTGCATATGGAATAAATTTTTTTATTTTTTTGGGATCATAACTTACAGTAAATTTAATTCCTTCATTTTTGTGTAATTTTTCAATACACCTTGTTATTGTTTTTGTTGACATTTTTGTATTCTTTGCAATTATTTCAATTTTTTGTCTTGGATCTTTTAGTAATTCTTCCAAAATTTCTAAATCTGTTTTTGTTAAATTTGTATTGAATCCTGGATTTTCTGCTTCAAAAATCGATAAAAGTTTAAAATCTTTCATTAGTTTTTTTGCAAGTTCAATTTTCTGTTCTAAATTTTCTTTTACAATAATGCTGCAAACTGTTATTCCGCCAACACATGGTGCTACAAAATGTGGTTCTCCTACTAGACTTACTTGTTCTAAAATTTCTTTCATGTTTTCTCCAGATATTACAAAATACAACACACCGTATCCTAATACTGGTGGTTCAACTTGAACGATAAATTCTTCAAGAATCTCAAGTTTTTGCATTTTACGTATTCTTGCGTTTACTGCCCCCCCAGACATTCCCAAATCAATTCCAATTTGTCTGTCTGATTCTCTACAATTGTTTAATAATTTACTTAAAATTTTAATATCAAAATTGTCCATTATATCACTTATAGTGCCTCCATAAAATACACAAATAACTAATATCATATAAAATTGTCTATAATTTAGCACTAGGAATAATATATCTTATATGTTAGACTTTTTTTATTATTTTATGGATTACCGTTTGAAATTAGCAAAAAGGATGCTATTCAATAAAAGAGGTAGTCTAATTGGTGCAGTTTTAGCTGTAACTATTGGAATTTTAGTAATTCATGTAAATTTTGTAATATTTCAGGGACTCTTTGATGCAATTGTAAGAGATATCAGTGAATATCGAAATGGAGATGTTCTTGTAACTAATGAGGATGACTATATCGATAAATCTGATTCATCTATTGTAAGTTGGTTTGAAAGAATCTCTTATGTTGAAGCGGCGACACCGCGGCTTTCATCGACGGCAGAAATGGAAATCACAAAAAACGGAAAATTAATTGAAAAAACTAGAATACCTGTAGTTGGCGTTGATCCCTTTAATGATATTAGAGCATCAACTGTACATGAAACTATTGCAGAAGGAACTTATGTTTTCTCAAGAAATTCTATTGTTTTAGGAAATACTGTAGCAAATGATCTTGGAGGTGCTATTGTTGGTGATAATGTCAAAGTAACTATTGTTGATAGATGGGGTGAAGAACAAACAAAAAGATTCACTGTATCTGGAATTGCAAAATCTCCTGGTGGTCAGGGATTTGACTATAGTGCAGTTATACATATTGATACATTACGTGATATGACAAATAGAGAAGGTCAAACAGGATCAATTATGGTAAAACTAAAAGATCCTACTAAAGCATTAGAAGTAAAAGAACTATTTTTGTTATCATTTCCAAATGATGATTTTTTGGCAGAGACTATAGAGGAATCAGCTGAAGAACAACTTGCTGGTTTTAGATCAGGTATAGCCATGATTAACATGATTGGTTATTTTGGTATGATGTCTTCTGCATTTGCAATTGTTACAATTCAAATGATGTTAGTAAATGGAAAAACTCGAGAAATTGGCGTAATGAGAGCAATTGGTGCTAAAAGAAAAGATATTTTGATAATTTTTATTTTTCAAGGAATGATAATTGGGGCAATTGGTGCTGGAGTCGGAACTGCCACTGGATTAGGATATACTTTTTATGCAAAGGAAACAAAAATGTCATTTAACAATAGTTTACCACTTGAAGTAACTTACAATTGGGAAAAAATTATACAAACTGCTTTGACTTCATTTGTTTTGGCTATCATTGCGTCGTTATATCCATCGTATAGAGCTACAAAATTACTACCTGTGGAGGCAATGAGAACTGTCTAGAGTACTTGAAGTCAATCATTTAACCAAAATTTATGGTGATGGTGATAACAAAGTGAAAGCTCTTGATGATGTATCTTTTTCAATTGAACAAGGTGAAGTTGTTTTAATTGTTGGAAGTTCAGGTTCAGGAAAATCTACATTATTGAATATGATTGGACTTTTAGATAGTCCAACTAATGGTAATATTTTGATTGATGAAATTAATACTTCAACTCTTAATGATAGTCAAATCTCATCATTTAGAAATAAGAAATTAGGATTTATTTTTCAATTCTCTAATCTTTTAACAGATCTTTCAGTTTTAGAAAACATACTCTTACCAAGACAAATTGCTGGTACTGATTTAACTTCTGAAAAACAAGCTCTAGATTTACTAAAAGCAGTTGGATTAGAAACTCAAATTCATAAACGTGCAAATAAAATTTCTGGTGGACAGGCTCAAAGAGTAGCTATAGCAAGAGGTTTGATCAATAAACCTTCAATTGTTTTAGCTGATGAACCTACAGGTAATCTTGATTCAGTTACTTCACAATTAATAGTTGATTTAATGAAATCAATGGCAAAAAAACTCAATCAAACTTTTGTTATTGTTACTCACGATAGAGAACATTTTGGAAAAGTTGACAAAGTTATTACAATTAAAGATGGTAGGGCATTTCAAGGAGAAGAGCCTTCAACAATGGAGATTGCTGTATAATGATTTCAAAAATACTATTGTCATTTGCAGCTTTGTTACTAATTCCATTTGCATTTGATGATTCATATGCTGATTGGAAAGATGGTCCAATTTCTTCTGGAAATTTTGGTGATTCTCCTTTTGAGCGAAAATTTGGAGATGTTAAATTCCTTGATGCATATTTTGGTACATTAGACAATAAGATAGAAGTTGATGGTGGAGATAGTAATGTCCCATTTACAATTGAATTTGCAAATGTAGGATCTCAGGATATAACTGGAATTGATGGTAAATTATCTCTACCGTTTGGATTTTCAGGTTCAGATGGTCTGGGTACTGCAATTGAAGCTAACGCTAACACTAATTCTTTAGCTGGTGAGAATTTTCATTTAACTTTTTATGTAAATTTAGATAAAAATACAAAAATTCAACAATATTCTGGAGCAGTTAAAGTTGATTATTCAAGATTACGTGAATCTGGTGTAAGATCATCATCTTCTAATTTTGATTTTAAAGTAACTGGAGACAGTACAATTAATGTAAGATCATCAGAATTATTTCTAACATCATTAACATCAAATAATATCATTATTGAAATTGTAAATGATGGAACTGCTCCAATTTCAGCAGTTGATGTAATGATAGATAATGTACAAACATCGCTTTCATCAAATACTGCATCAATCACAAATATTGAAAATGTTTTGATCTTAGAATCCAGTTGGGACATTGGAAATATTCCTGCAAAATCCTATCAATCTTTTGTTGTAGATGTGTATGTGCCTGAGTCTTTAAAGGGTGATACTTTACGAATTCCTTTATCTATTTCATATTATAATACGCATGGTGATAAAGAAACAATCTCAAAAATTCTTGATTTTTACATTAGAGGTTTAATTGATCTTACTGTTTTCAATGTAAATGTAATTGAATTATCTGATACACAAATGGTAATAGGTGAAATAATTAATGAAGGAAATGAAGATGGATTATTTGGTTTTGTAACTCTTGATTCTAATGGGGATTCTAATATTAAATCAAATACTCAATTTATTGATGAAATTGAAACTGATGCACCTGTCCCATTTAATGTTCCTATAGAATTTGATGGTGAACCACAATATGGTGAACATGATATTACAATTACTGTAAGATACAAAGATAGTATTAGAGATGAAATTTTTCTTACTTATGATACCACAATTTTAGTTAATGAATCATCTAATCTTGAAAGGGATTCATTAGATCTTACAATGATTATTATTCCAATAATTTTGATTATTGGTTTTTCAATATTTATAATTCGTAGGCGTAAAAAGTCGGATAATTAACAAATTATTAATTAATTTTAAATCTAAAAAGTATTAATGAAATAAAATGAAATTAAGATTAATTATTACATTATTAATTATTGCATTAATCATGAGTAGTGTAATCATTACAGTTAGTTTTATTTTAAATTCAAAAAATGTAGAAATCTCTAATCAATATGAAAATTTACAAAAATACAAAAATGAATTAGAAAAAATTAATCAATATAATAAAGAAATTTTAAAAAATTTAGAAAATCAAATTAAAAATTCTGATGATGATAATATTTCTCGGATAAATGATGAAATTAATATAATTAATCAAGTAATTAATGAAAATAAATTAGAATTTGAACAAATAATTATTAAATTATCTCAAATTAAATCTAATCCTTAATTAATAAAATATATTTTTATTTTTTTCTAAATTCATATACTAATTCATTATTTAATAATTATTGTTAAATCATAGAAAATTAACTTTTATTGGTGTTATTTTTTTAGTTATCACTTTTTTGATTAACTACTATCATCAACAAGATCACCCTGATGTTGGATTTAATTATGCATATATCTCAGGAGTTATAATGTTGATTTCATTTGCTGCAAGTTTTTTGATATTTACTAAAGATAATTTAAAAAATTAATTTTTCTTTAAATTTAATTCTAACATAAATTAAAAATTAATAAAATAAGTAATTTTGCTCAAATTCTATTTAGATCTAGGATTATAAGCAATTATTAGATATTCATATTATGCCTAGTGACGAAATTGAAGTTCCAAAGGAATTACGTGAATTTATGCTTGAGGATGCAAAAGAGACTTTGCTAGGCCAAAAAAATGGAGCAAAAAAACAATATCGATATGGTAATTTGCATATTCGAGAATATGATGATAAATTTCTTGTTCATACAGATAAAGTTGATCCTAGAGTTAATCCACTTGGACATTTGGTATGTGATGCCCCTGAAATTTTGATTGGAATTGCATGTGGAATATTTACAGGTGTGGTTATTGGAAAAAAGTTTTCTAATAAAAAATCTAAAAAAATATCTTTATCTAATATTTTAACATCTTCATTAATTTCTGGGTACTTAGGATATTCAACAACTAAAAAAATTAAAAAATATTTAGAGTGATTTTATGTATACTTTTAGAACTGTAAAAATTTTAATCAAACTTTTACCATCTGTTTTGGCATTACGTAAAGATAGAAAAAAATGGATTAATCAAAATAAAAATAAAATTAATTCAAATCAATTTGAAAAAAATGCTAGTAAGGTACTTGAAACTTTTATTTCTTTAGGACCCGTTTACATAAAATTAGGACAATGGCTTTCTTCTAGAGCTGATATTTTACCACAACCTTATTTGAAAGAATTATCAAAACTTCAAGACAGTGTTCCTGCAGCACCCTTTGATCAAGTTAAACCAATAATTGAAAAAGATATTGGATTAATTGATGAAAAATTTGATAATATTGATCCTGTTTCTATTTCTGGTGCATCATTAGGACAGGTTTATCGAGGTTCTATTTCTGGTCAACAAATTGTCATTAAAGTAAAAAGACCTGGAATTGAAAAAATTGTAGAAAAAGATCTAAAAATTCTAAAAAAAATTTTACCTCTTGCATTAAGATTTGTTGATGCAAATCTAAGATATTCAGCAAAAACTATGCTTACACAATTTATTGAAACTATTCATGAAGAAATGGATTATACCAATGAATCTAAAAATCTTAAAGAAATCAAAAAAGATATGGCAAAAAATAACAAAGTTATTGTACCTTCAGTTTTTGATGATTTTTCTTCAAAAAATGTTTTAACAATGGAATATTTACCTGGAATTAAAGTCACTGACATCGATGCTTTAGAGGAGAAAAAAATTGATCGAGAACAATTAGTTATTGATGTTCATCAGGTCTTTTTTACAATGCTCCTTAAACATTCAATTTTTCATGCAGATCCCCACCCTGGAAACATATCTGTAACTGATGATGGAAAATTAATTTTATATGACTATGGAATGGTTGGACGAATTAATAATAAAACAAGAATTAATTTAATTCGATTATATCTTGCCTTGGTAGAAAAAAATCCTCCACGAGTTGTTTCTGCTATGAATGATCTCAAAATGTTAACTCCTGGTTATAATCGGTCAGTAATAGAGAAAGGAATAGAATTATCAATTCGTTCAATGCATGGTGATAAACCTGATGATATGGAAGTACAAAGCTTAATGGAACTTGCAAATCAAACTATGAGTAAATTCCCATTTATTTTACCAAAAAATTTAGCATTATACTTAAGAATGGCTTCAATAATTGAAGGGATTTACAAAACACATGATGTTGATTTTAAATTTGTAAAAGTTCTAAAAAATATTCTTCAACAAGAAAATTTAATCACAGGGGCATATGTTGAAGAATTAAAAATTTCTTTTGATACTTTTCTTAAATCAATTAATTCTACATTAAGAGTTGGTTCTGATATGGAAAAATTAATGGATGAAGTTCAAATTTATATGAAAAAACGTAAACCTGTAGTTCTGATTAGTGGAAGTATATTTTCTTCTGCTATTTTTCTTGGTTCTGCATTTTTATTTCAATCAGATGAATTTCTTGGATTACTTGGAATGATAAGTTCTGGAATTGTAATGGGAATTTCAGGATTATTACGAAAATATTAGATTATTCAATTGAAATATTTTTTGATTTTTTTGTTACAGGAATAATTAATACTAAAACACCATTTTCATATTTTGCAGATTCTATTTTTTCTTCACCTTCTTTAACTTCAATTGGTAATCTAATTTTTTTATTAATTCTATTGGGTCTTTGATTTGAAATTAATGTCTTTAAATCTTCATCATCAATAATTTTTTCAGCTTTAATTGAAAGTATATCTCCACATAAGCTTAATTCTATATCTTTTTTAGAAAATCCTGGAATATCAATAATGATTTTAAGACTTTCATCTGTTAGATGCATGTCTATTGGTGGCAAAACAAATTCATAAAATTCCCTTGATTTATTTCCAATTTCTTTGATTACTTCTTTTATCAATCCCATTTTGTTAATGTGCTTCATTTTTAGATATAAATCTTGATTAATTAAAAGATAAAACTAAATTTTAGGAAAATATGAAAAAGTCAATATTCCCCCTACTACCATTACCGATATAATTAATCCAATAACGAGTATCTTTGGTTTGATAGATGTTTTACTAAATTTTCGTACATGTCCACATTTTGAACATTTCATGTGATCTCCATCTCCTTTGAAAGTATGTGTACAAGACATAGATTCAATTTTTTCACATGCGTATTAAATCTTAAATTTATGCCTGATTTTTGGGTAATTATTCTGATTTCACAATAAAATTTAGTAGTCATGATTTTTACAGATGAGTTCCAGACTTGATAGATTTTTAATCAATTAACTTCTTTATTTTGATAACTTATGATTATTGTAATTGAAGGCGGAGATCAAGCAGGAAAACTAACTCAATCAGTTCTATTGAAAAAATCTTTGAAAAAACAAAAAATCAAAACTAAGCTATTTCATTTTCCTGATTATACTACACCAATTGGTAAAGAAATTAGAAAATACTTAGATGGAAAACGAAAATTTGCTCCTCAAGTGATTCATTGTCTTTTAGCAGCCAATAGATGGGAAAAACTAAATGAAATTTTAGCATCTGAAGAAAAAAATTCTGTTTTAATTATGAATCGATACTATCATTCAAACTTAGTTTATGGATTAGCAAACGGTTTGAAACAAAAATGGCTTGAGAGTCTTGATGATGGTTTACCTAAATCTGATCTTGTAATCTTATTGGACGTTACACAAAAAGAATCTTTTTCAAGATCTCCACGAAATGAAAAAGGAAAAATTATGAAAAGAGATAAGTTTGAAAAAAATGAACAATTTTCAAGAAAAATATCTGAAATTTATCGTAGTACTGCAAAGAAAAAACGTTGGAAAATTATTGATGCATCTAAACCTAAGTTAGAAATTCATGAAGAAATTCTAAAAGCATTTTCAAAGAAATTAGGATTATGAAAAAAATTTATTTAGATATCATAGATCCAATACATGATTTTATTCGTGTTTATGATTATGAACTCCCAATAATTGATAGTCCACTTTTTCAAAGATTAAGGCGTATCAAACAGCTTTCTGGTGCACATTTGACTTATCCTTCAGCTCAACATAGTAGGTTTGAACATTCACTTGGAGTTATGCATATTGCAACTGAGGCTGGTTTTGCATTAAATGAGAAAGGATTTTTAAATTCTGATGATGTTCAGATTTTACGTCTTGCAGGTTTGTTACATGATATTGGTCATGGACCTTTTTCTCATTTATTTGAAGAAGTTATTCAGGAAAAAAAAATTTCACATGAGGATTATGGAAAAAAAATTATTTTAAATTCTGAAATTGGTGATATATTATCAAAAACTGGATTTAACAAAAAACTAATTACACAAATTGCATTTGGAGAATCAAAATTTCAATATTTGAATGAAATTATTTCTGGAGCTTTGAGTGCAGATATGATGGATTATTTACTTAGAGATGGTTATTTTACAGGATCTGAACATGCAAAAGTTGATCATAAAAGAATAACACAATCACTTAGTATACATAAGAAAAAAATTGCATTGGAACGTTCAGCATTGTATTCTTTTGAATCAATGATGCATTCTAGATATCAAATGTTTAAAGCTGTATATTTTCACAAAACTGTACGTGCTGCAGAAGTAATGCTTATTCAAGCATTAAGATTATCTGATGAAGAATTTGGTTTTACATCTTTTAATCTTAATGAATATGTAAAATTAACAGATGAATTTGTCTTATCTTCTATTATTTCTTCAAAATCTTCTAAACTAAAACAAGCTAGACAATTAGCTGAAGATTATCAAAATAGAAAATTACTCAAATGTGCATTTGAGAGAATACTTACAAATCAAACAAATTTGAAAAAAACTCGAACTAATGAACTCCGAATTGAACTTTCTAAGAAATCTAAAATTGATGAAAATGACATATTTGTAGATAGTTCAGTTACTCCCTCTATTCCCCTTGCACCATCAAAAAATGAATCAAAATCTATAGTTTTGATTTCTAATGAAAATGGAAAATCTTCTGCAAAAGAGATACCTATTTCTGAAATACCTGTAGTTTCAGCCATTTCTGGCTTTATGAATATACTTAGAATCTATACCCATGAAAAACACAGGAAAAAAGTTGAAATTGCCGCAAAATCGATACTAGGTGATCTAAAATGAAAAAAAGAATTGTCATAAAACTATCTGGAAAAGTTTTTGGAATGGATAATGCCAAAATCATACAAAATTATGCCGATTTTTTGATAAAAATCAGTAAAATTTGTCAACCAATTGTTGTTGCTGGAGGTGGAGTTGTAGCAAGACATTACATTTCACATGCAAGAAATTTTAATGTTGATGAATCTACTTTAGATGAATTAGGAATTGAAATTTCAAGACTTAATGCAAAATTATTGATTTACGCTCTAAAAAATAAAGCATATTCTCACCCACCAACTACTTTACAGGAAGTTAAACATGCAGTTAATGATGGTTTGATTGTTGTTGCTGGAGGTTTACATCCAGGTCAGAGTACAAATGGAACATCTGCATTAATTGCTGAAAAAATTCAAGCTGAACAATTTCTTAATGCCACTGATGTTGATGGTGTTTATGACATGGATCCAAATAAATTCAAAAAAGCAAAAAAATTCAAGAGTATTGAACTTAAAAATTTAAAAAATATTTTAGTTCATGAAGATTCTGTTGCTGGAGGATATGATTTAATGGATATTGTTGCTCTAAAAATTATAGAACGTTCTAAAATTAAAACTAGAATTCTAAAAGCCGATCCAAAAATTATTGAAAAAGCAATTAAAGGCGGTAACGTTGGAACCGAAATAATTTTACCTTCCAAAAAATAATTAAACTTCGTTTTGAATTGTTGGTCTTGCTTGAGACCAAATTTGTATTTCATTTTTTGGATATTCAGAAATTCCTGAATCTCGTAATTTTTTAAATATGGAAATTGCTTCTTCTTTTTCTACCGCTTTTGATTGGGCTTTTGTAAATCCATCTTTATCTACGATTACTGCTACATGTCCATCTTCGGAATTAATTACAGCTGTAAATTCTTCTTCTCCAACTGGATAGAATTTACCTTCAATTTTTTTTGTTGTTAAAGTTAACATTCCAAATCCAGCTACTTCGAACATTTTCATTTGTGATTTACTTGCTCTTTGCTTTCCTTGTTGAACTGCTTGAAAATATTGCACAATTTCCCCCCTCTGGAATGGTATAATAACTATCTAATATTTGATATAACTGAGGTCAAGTTAAGTATGAATCCTAAAATTTTTGTTTTTGCTGCAGTTTTAGCAATTGTTGGAATATTAGGTGGAATTGTTATACTTGGTCCTACAATGACAGCTCCCGGTCAAGGAAATACTAATGCTGATGAAAATACTCAAACTATCAAATTAGTTACAGTTGAATTAGCAGATATTTCTGTTTTAAAAATATCAGAACGTTCAGCAACAATTGAAATTGCATTTGAAATATTTAATCCAAACCCACGTGCTGTAATTGTACAAACTATGGATTTCAATTTATTTGAAACTGGTTTTTCTAGTCATGAACAGCTTGCTGGTGGAACTATTGGAAGTAGGCCTGAAGGAATGGTGGAATTTGGTTCAAATTATTATACATTAATGGGTGAAAATTCAATTCTTCTAAAAAAGAAAATAACTATAGCAAATACTGCTACTTCTGGAGAACTATGGGATGCATTAGAATCTGAATATGATAATGGTGAATCAGGTAGTGCAAGTTGGTGGGTTACTGGTACTGTATACTTTAATCTAAGTTCAATGACAAGTGGACAAGAAAATACTGTTCCTTTTGAATTTTTTAGATAAACTACAATAGTATCATAAAAAATTAAAATTGTGATAGTTTGTTTTTAGAGAAAAATTATTGACATATCTTATAAAAGCCCGTAAGATTGTTTTTTATCAAATGGCAGAAGCAGGAATGGCCGCATTTGGCGCAGCAGCAGGAGTTATGATTGCATTAGCAGTAGTAACTTTTGCACTTCGTGGTAAAGGACACCCAGAACCACTAGATTAACCAATCAAAGGATTTTCCTTTGAAATATTTTTCATTTATTTTACTAATCTTCATTGACAAATTTGCCCATTCCTAACATTTCTTTATAATATTTTTCATTTATTTTACTAATCTTTATCATCTTTGAGGAATTTGCCCATTCCTAACATTTCTTTATAATATTTTTCATTTATTTTACTAATCTTTATCATCTTTGAGGAATTTGCCCATTCCTAACATTTCTCCTAGATCGAGCTGTTTACTGTTTTTCTTTTTCATAAAGCATTTTTCATAATATTGACACTCAGAACATTCTAGTGATGGTTCTAAAATTGGAGCTTTTTGTTCTTTAAGGAGATTGTTTAGTACTCTTACTCTTCTAATTACTTCTTCAAACATTTTTTTATTTCGTGTTAAGGAAAATGTTGTTTCTTTTCTATCTCCAGTAATATAAACAACAATTCCTTCTGTTTTATCATATATCCATAAACATGCATTAAGATATAGAACATCACTTGCAAGAGGATTTTCTAATTCACTTTGTGCTGATCTAAATAACATGATAACATCATCTACTATCATATCCGTTTGTCCTTTTAGTTTGATATCCTCAATTTCAAATTCTTTTGGTTCACTACCGTACTCTAATTTTCTTAGTAGTCCTGAAAGAAGCTCATTAAATCCTCTCCTTTCAATTTCCATAGGATCAATTCTATCAAAATATGAACGTCTTAAACATTGAACTACTTCTTGTAAATGAATAGTTTGGAAATTTTTTGAATCTATCTCTAATTCTAATTCTCTTCCTATGGAACCTAATGCATTTTGAATTATTGTTCTGAAATCCCTATCTCCCATCATGATAAATTACCTCGTAGTTTAACCCCTTATAGTTTAGCTCATAATTTTGGTTAAAAATTTGGAAATTTTGTTTGAAAATGCTAAAGTAACAAAATGAACCCCAAACCCAATTATTGCTCCAATAATTAATTCTCCCGTAAAATAGTAAATCCCTAAAAATAATCCTAATGATGGTAAAGTCAGAATCATGGCTAGAAATGAACTTACCCAAATTAATCTAATTAAAACTTCTAAAGAAACATTATTTTTTTTCTTTGAAAGATCAAACATTATAGAATTCCTATTCTTCTTCTAGGATTAATTTTGACATTGTAGTTTTTGTTGGTATTTTTTGTTCAATTGCAAAAGCAATAGCTGCTAGATTTCTAACTTCAAATGATGTTAATTTTGTAATTCCAACAATAGTTGCAAAACTGAACATTTTTGTAAATGATGTAATACAAGTGCGGTAAATGAACATCTCAAATGCTCTTTCAAATTCTGCAATAGCATCTAATTCATTTTCAACTTGTGGGACCAAACTTTTGTATTTTGTACTGGATAATTCATTAAATGCATCTCTAATTGTTGCAGCAGATATCATTCTTCCAAGCAATTCTTTTGCAGGTGGATTTGTTGAAATAATTAAATCTTGAATTTGGTCTTCTTGTAATCCCCAGAATTTTCCTCTAATTACACTTAAAATATTATAAAAGTCGATATCCATTGCAACTATTTTTACTGCATCTTTATCTGCATAATTTTTCATTGCACCTGCCAAATATTGGAATAATATTTTATCAAAATATGTATCAAATACCTGAATGTTCTTTTTCTCGTTGTATAGGGCTGAAGCCTTGGCAATTTCATCTGCAAATTTAACTGAATTTAAGCTTGCAACAGCTTCTTCAAAATCCTTTGCAACTAATGCTTTAATGACAACATCTCTTTGTTTGATTAATTCTTCAGCATGAAGATTTATGTGAACTTCTAGATCTTCTTGAGATTTGTTTAAAATTTTTCCTTTTAAAATTAATTTTAAATTTGAAACAATAAATTTCATATAATATGCATCTAAAACTCCTGAATTACCTGATGTTTTTGCAATAGAATAATGAATATCTGCTAATTTACTTCTTAATGCAGATTCTATGTTTTGAGAAGTATATGGTTTTTGAACATCTGATACGGCCTCTGCATACACCGTATTCTTGATTCTAGTCATCAACTCTTCTAAATCTCTTGCTTCAGCGAGAGTTTGAAAATCTGATTTTGTAAGTAATTTTCCTCTTTTACTGTATGCTTTTACAGAAGCATAGACATTCTTAGAACCACCCATTTTGATCAATCTCAATGTTCAACCGATTTTAATGTTTGGCGATCTCAATTTCTAAGCAATTTTCTCTAAAAATACTGCTACATCCTTTTTTTCTTGATTTGATAGTTTTACAAAGGCTAAAAGAATCTCTTTTTGAATAATTAAATTTTCATCTGAAATGTCTTTTAATTTTGAGATATCAAAAGGAAGTAATTCATTAATTTTATTTTCACAAAATGCTTTTACATATTTCTGGAAAATTGAATACGTAAAAATTGGACTTGTAGTCATAAATTTAGTTAAAATTTTCTCAAATTCTCTTTCTATTGGATCAGATTTTGAAAAAAATTCTTTTAATTGTGGTCCCATTGTCTCAATTCCGTTGATCGCTAATCCTACTAGGACCCCTTTTTTTGTTAAATGATAATATGGAATTCCTTTTTCTTGAAGTGCTTTTGGACCTCTCTTTAATGGTAATCTTCCATCTTCTTCTGCTATTTCCAAAGGTAGTAAGATCTCATCTAGATCTCTGAATATTCCTGAATAGATATTCTTCCAAGAAATTTCTTGTTTTTTTGCTATTTTTTGAGAAATTCCAGTTCTTGTTCGTTCAGCTGGATTCACCTTATTTCCAAGAATTGAAATGATCGCTCTTTGTCTTTTTGCTTCTCCTGTCAAATCCTTATCTCTAGTTTTGAATGTATCAAAAATTGCTAATTTTGGTTTTGTTTTAGGCTTCATTTGTTCTCACTTTTAACATAATATACATATTTTATGTTACTATCACAATATACTAGAATATAATAATTTACTTTTTGAAAGATTTTAACATCTTCAACCCTTTAATAATATTCAATTTGGTTAAAATTTAATGAATTCTAGAAACTACAAGTATGCTCTATTACTTGTAGCCGCAGTATCTATCACAGCAACTGGTGCAATGTCACAAGCATTCGCACAAAGTGTTGATGACGGTATGGACGGATACGTCGCAGGAACCAGTGGAATTTACACTGGTAATCCTAACGAATGTTGGTATGATAGTGATGACGATGGCGTCCCTGATTTACCTTGTCTTATAGACACAGGTGATACAGCATGGATGCTTACCGCAACATCATTAGTACTCTTCATGTCACCCGGAGTCGGTTTCTTTTATGGCGGATTAGCCAGATCAAAGAACATCGTCAACGTACTTGGTATGACCCTAATTGTAATGGGTTTAATGTCAGTACAATGGGTCCTATGGGGATATTCACTAGCATTTGGCGGAGTTGATTCGGATGCAAACTTATTCATGGGTAATCTTGACTATGTTGGTTTCAACATGGTATCAGCATGGGCACCTCTCGGTGAAGTAGGTCCATGTGCAGATACATGGTCAAATGCTTATCAAATGAATGAAATGAAGGACGGAGACTATTGTAGTCAAGGTTGGCCAGGTACAGTACCTCACCAACTATTTGCAATGTTCCAAGCAACCTTCGCAATCATTACACCAGTTCTAATTATTGGTGGTTTGATTGACAGAATCAAATTCAGCGCATTGATGATATTCGTACTCTTATGGGGAACCTTCGTTTATGACCCAATTGCACATTGGGTCTGGGGAGGCGGTTACATAGGAGGAGGTGCAATAGACCTCGATCCAGAACTATCGCCATCATACGCATTAGACTTTGCAGGTGGTACTGTAGTACACATTTCTTCAGGATTTGCGGCATTGGCCGGAGCCTTAGTCCTTGGCAGACGTCTTGGATATGGCAAAGTGCCAATGGAGCCACACAATATTCCAATGGTAGTCCTCGGAGCAGGAATACTCTGGTTTGGATGGTTTGGTTTCAACGCAGGTAGTGAAGTAATGGTAGACGGCATTACCGTCAGCGCATGGACTGTTACAAATACAGCAACTGGTATGGCTGCAGTCACTTGGGTGCTCATGTCTTGGGCACATACAGGAAAACCAAGTGTCGTAGGAGCTGCATCAGGAGCAGTAGCAGGATTGGTAGCAATCACACCAGCTTCAGGTTGGGTAGGTCCAATGGCTGCGATTATAATCGGTATTGCAGCTGGTACAATTTGTTATGCAGCAATAGCATTCAAGAGTGCACGCAAATGGGACGACGCATTAGATGTATGGGGAGTACACGGAATGGGTGGTCTTACAGGTGCAGTTTTGACTGGTACATTAGCTAGTCCACACGTTTGGGATACTGGAGACGGTATCGGAGCATGGACTGGTACTGCAGAAGGAATGGAACAGCAAGCAATCAGCATCATCGGTGCTGCAATATCAATAGGCTATGCCTTTGGTGTTACAATTGTAATCCTAAAAGTAATGGATGCCGTTTGGCCGGGCGGAATCAGAGTCACTCCAAAAGAAGAGGAGATTGGTCTCGATTTGGCACAGCATGGCGAAAGAGCATACGTAAACGAATAGAAAAAAAACCCTTTTTTCTCTTTTTATTTAAATCTCTGTTACACTGTGTGTACCGCATTTTTGATCGAATTATTTTGAATTAAATGATTCATTTTTGTAAGTTAATTCAAGAAATTTGTTGATATATTTCCAATAATTATTATTTTAGATATTATTGAATAATGTATTAATTTTGATGATTTCCTAGTATTGTAAATTTTTAGAATTATTTTTCTCAATTATTTCTTAGTTTTTTGGGTTTAAGAACGTGGAATCATAATTCCATTTTTTATTTTTTCTATGATATGTCTGAATATCTTTACATTTATGACATAATTTTAAATTATTAATTATTAGACAAGAACAAAGATTGTAACAGTTATCACAATATGATATTACTACATTAAACATCATTAAAAATAATGTATTTTTATTGAATTAAAACTTCGTCTATATTTTTATTATAAAATTCAATATTTTGAATATAGTTTCATACAGATGTAAACCTCTAGTTTAGTACCAAAATCTGAGATTTTTCATAATCATTTTTTGAGATTAAGTAATTTTTGTTATGTATATTCAAAGAAATTTCAAGATAGTATTTTTATAATCTGTGTGATCTGAATTGAATTTGTTATTAAATTACAAATAATATTTTTTATTATTTCTAAATTAATTTAAAATTGATTCATAATATCAAAACAAAATGAATTTACCTTTGTACTTTTTATAAAATTCATGTTAATCTCTACATCAGAACTTAATTCAATTCTTGATGATCCTGATATCATTGTAGCTGATACTCGTTCTTTCAAAGAATATTCTGAAAATCATATTCCAGGATCTGTTCATTTAGATTTATTTGCATTTCATTGGATTGATACAACAAAGCAAGGAATTGAAAATTTTAATGACCAAGCAAGAAAATTACTCTCATTTCTTGGTGTTACTCCCGAAAAAAAAGTCATCTTTTATGACTCTGTATCTGGAATGCTTGCAGCAAGAGGTGTTTGGATGTTGATGTATTTTTCACATCAAAATGTCTTCATGTTAAATGGTGGGATCACAAAATGGAGAAAAGAAAATCTTTCACTTGAAATAAAACCAAATAATTTCAAACCATCAGAATTTCTAGGCAAAGTTAATCCTGAAATTATATCTGGATTTGAACATATACGAGATAATTTAGATAATTTGAAAATCATTGATGCTCGTTCTACTGGTGAATATGATGGAAGTATCGTTAGAGCTGCTCAAATTGGTCATATTCCTAATTCTATCAATATAGATTGGAATCAAAATCTTCATGAAGATGGTACTTTCAAAAGTGATGAAAAATTATCTGAAATGTATGACATTCCAAAAGATTCTGAAATTGTTACTTATTGTCAAGGAGCATATAGGGCAGCCAATTCTTTTTTAGTTTTGAAAAAATTAGGATTCAAAAATGTAAAGGTCTATTTGGGATCTTGGGGTGAATGGGGAAATAACCCTATACTTCCTATAGAGTGAATTAAACTAAGAATGGTGAGAAAATTAATGATAGTAAGATTACAAATTTGGTAATTAAAATAAAAAAATAATTTCTAAATCTACTTTTTCTTCCAAATGAATTGATTGTAAATCAACTCTGGTCTAATTTGTTTAAATGGTTCTGCACCACCTACGTACCATTTTGTAAAGAATTCATACAAGTGCAATCTGAGAGACTGAATGTATACAATTAATCCCTCAATCATCATTATTCCCAAGTTACCGCCAATAATCATAACCATTGCAGCACCTGAATCCATGCCACCTAGAGACGTAAATGCATTATTTACTGTCATCAGTAACGCTGCATGGACCAGTAACATGATTCCAAGTCTTGCATAACTAATTGTGTGAGCTAAACTTTCTACTGTCTTTCCTAACAGAACTTCCATGATTACGCTAGCCGGATCTGCTCCATCTTCGGGATGTTTCTTTGCATGCATTACACCACCAACCATCATGATTACCATTGATGCAATTACGATAATAACTGAAATTCTTGTAATAATCCAAACTTGGGCCCAATCTCCGAGGAACATTGTAACCCAAGGAACTGCTTCAGTATGCACTTTAGAGTACATATTCATCACATCATATTGTGAGCCTATTGCACACATCATGATGACTACAATTCCGCCATAAAGTGCAATGTTTGGAATTGCTTCAGTAAAGACTACCATTTTGTGTCCTTCTTTTACTAATCTAATTACACGTAGAACCATAGCCCAAACCAAATGTACAATTCCGATGAATAATGACACTTTCAAAATATCAATTACTTGATCAAATGTTAATTCAGCAACACTGAGAATTCCAACTATCCAACTAACTGAATGTAATGCTCCGCCTGCATCTAATAGTCCTGCTAATGGCCCCATATGATCCAGATGGAATCCAAATGCTTCTCCTGCTCCTACACCCGCTATAGCTGCTGATGCACCAGAAATTGCAATTAACATTCCCCATCTAGATAGCTCTCCTTGTCCCTTAAACTTGAATAACAAACCTAATGCCATGAGTAATAATCCGTGACCCATATCTGCAAACATTAGTCCATAGAAAATTGGCCACATGAGTGCAATCATTGGAGTTGGATCTGGTTCTCCTGCTTTTGGAATACCTTGACTCTTTGTAATTACTTCAAATGTTTTAACAAATCTTGGATTATCAAATAATGTTGGAATTTCTTCTTTTAATTTAGGATCTGTAATATCTTCTACAACTGACATCCATTGTTTTGTTGAATTTGTAAATTTTGATTCCATTTTTTTTGGAATAAATCCTTGGATTACTGCAAAATTCTTTGTTCCACCAGGTTTTCTTAAAGTTTCAAGAACATCTTTTGCAACTTGTGCTTTTTCATGAATTGAAAGAATATCTCGTCTAATTTTCTTTGTTAATCCGCCTAATTCTTTTTTAATTGAAGATTGTTTTGCTGTAAGTTCTTTAATTTTTGATTCTGCTAAAGCATATGCTTCACTAGGAATTTGAGGAAATCCTTCTGGAATTTTAAATGAATTTGAATTAAAACTTCTAAGTATTTTGAGCACTTTCTCATAATTCACATTATCTGAAATTACTAAAATTGCTGATTTTTCTTTATTTTCTAAATCATACTTGTAGATTGTAATATCTTCAAGAGATCTACTGATCTCAGGATAATCTGCAGAATTTATTACAAAAAGATTTGTGAAAAAATATTTCATTAATCCAAATCCTGAAAGATCTATTTTCATTTTTTTAATTACTTCTAATGTATCTTTTAGCGAATTATATTCTTCAATTGATAATCTGGTATTTGCTTGTTCTTCTAATAATTTTGCAGGTTTATCAATTATAGATGGAGCTTCTTTACTAATCCCTTCAACCAAATCTTCAATTTCATCAATTTCATAATCTTTTTTCTTGATGATCGTTCCTTTGAACAATATTTCCATAATTCCTACAGTTTGTGGAATTCCCATTCCTTTCAAAACATCATCAATTGATTGGAAAGTTTGTTGTGCTTTTAGTAAAAGATCATCGATTTCAGGCGTAACTAAGTCATTATTTGAATCAATCTTGTGATACCATTCGAATTCAGTTAATCTTGAAATTACTTTGGGTGATTCGGTTCTTGGTAGAATTACGGTTCCAAGTTTAAGATCAGCTATTCCCAAGACAATTTTTGCATATTTCCATTTAGTTTAATATCTTTCTGATAGGTTTTTTTCGAAAACATTCAAATGTATTATGGGTAGACGAGACATATTGACGACTAATTTAGCATTAGAAGGTACAATTGATAAAATCTTAAAAAATACTGAAAATGACGTTTTATCTAGCCTTAAGTCTGCACTTGATGATTCACAACAAAGTCTTGATGATTCTATTACTAAGTTAGAAAGTGAATATGACAAAATCGTTTCAGATGGTAAAAAAGAGGCCGATAAAATTGAAAAACAAATTGTCGGCGGTTCTGATATTGAAGCTAGAAATAAACAACTTTTAGCCTTAGAATCATCTGTTAATCGAGTATTTACAACTGCATTAGACCAAATTTCAAATTCTGATCGTACAGGTGATTATACAAATCTCATTAAATCATTATTAGATGAATCTACACGAGTTTTAGGAACTTCTGAAGTAACAGTATTTACAAATTCTAAAGATAGAGATATAGTTCAATCAACACTATCTAGTTTCCCTGGTTCTGAGTTATCTTCTGAAACTATTGATTGTCTTGGTGGTGTTAAAATTCAATCAAAAGACGGATCTATGAAATTTGATAATACTATTGATGCTAGAATTGAGCGGTTAAAGCCTTTAATTAGGAAAGAAATTGCATCAAAATTCGGAGTGAAAGAATAAGATGACAGCACAAGGTAGAATTGTATGG
>Ga0206681_10000370_pt1 | contig 25126 bp, 17 predicted proteins | sample M150012015metaG_FD_161048 | JGI IMG/M metagenome (GOLD analysis project Ga0206681, IMG submission 161048) | Ammonia-oxidizing marine archaeal communities from Monterey Bay, California, United States - M1 500m 12015 | ecosystem: Environmental > Aquatic > Marine > Intertidal zone | place: USA... | reverse complement strand
TTAGAGTATCGTGCTGCCTCAATGCCCCGAGAATAGCGTTGGTGTCGCTTTCTTCAGGGTCTGCAATTCCTAACTTCAATGCTGCAGTCAATACTTGGCGACGGCCAATTACTGGACCTCTTATCGAAGTTTTATTCCCGAGATCGTTATCTCGGTCAACTGTCAATACTAGTGTTCGGGTCATAGAGATTCACCTGTGGATAGTAGTGCCTATTTCCTCATCCAATTCAAACCTTCGCGTGATTGCTATTATGAAATAACCCTTTTTTAGTGAAATAAAGACGCCAATCAAACTTTTTCAGCACTATCTGGACTTTCATTTTCCAGTGGTTTATCATCTTCGTTATTGTTTTGTGGAACACCACTTGCAATTTCTGCTGCCTTGTTTTTTGCATTCCAACGTTGAGTTGCTCTGATATATTTGAGAGGATGGTCCAACCACGGTTGGTCACACAATCTATCATCACCTGGCAACACAGGGCAATTGTGGTTGACTTTCAATTTAGCACAACCTGCCGGAGTATATGCGTGCTCATAGACATGAGATACCTGATAATTGGTAGTGCTTTCACTAAAGTCGGGCGCGCCGCGGAAGAAATTAACAGTTGATTCGGTAGGTAATCCGATTGTGGCTGAGATAGATGCGAGAAATAATCTGCCAAAGTGGTTAACATTTACCCCATTGGATAAATCACCCACAATTTTTCTCATACAAGGCGGCCATTCACTTTCTTCAGCACCAACCAATGCAATGGCCTCACTTGTTTTGCTGGCCATCAAGTTTCGTAACATTCCAACCGGTTCTGCCAATCTTATCGCCAAGTCGGTTGTAACATCCTGCATTTTTTCCAATGCCTCAGCCTCAACCCCTCGTTTGATTCTCTCCCTTAGTAAGCGAGCTAGTTTAGCCGAAGACCCATATTGATTTTCTTCGTAGAGGGTAATCCAACCATCCTTGATGTCACAATTCGGCAATCTCCATCTAGAACCAGTGATTTTCGGACATATTTCGATAAAATCCGACAACCCAATCCTCCACAGTGGGCCAGAACTAGATTTTCGCATATCCCTTAATCCACCACTTGCATTGACCATCATAGGATTGTTTAGGCCGTGGTTTTCTTCAAACTTAATCTGTGAGATATATGTTCGCGCTATGATGTCTATTGAGGATTTATCCTTGATCAATAGTTGTTCGGCCCGCGCTGCTTCTGCCTGTGCCCAGCGCGCAATCAACCGTTCATCTTCACTAGCACAAACTACTAACCGGGCATAATAGAATGAAAACGCTTCAATGATTCTCCCCTCTTCGGTATGAATATCACCGCCAATAACTTCTACGCCCTCACTGGAATTGATTGAATCAACTAATCTAATTCTTGCTCTTTGCCTTGCTTTTTCCATCCATACTCCATCGAGCAATTCATCTAAGTCAATCTGATGGTCAATTGCCATTTGTCTAATCCATGCCGCGGCCTGTGGTAAGAATGGATAGCGCGCAAAAGTAACCTCATCCGAGATATCCGGAGGAGATGTTGGCACTGGCATGAGACTCCATGGGGGGCGACAGCATATGAACTTCAATAAGAGAAGGTGTATTCTTGAAGGTCAGCCTTCTCACCTTGCCATGAGCGGTGTAGAAGACAACCCGCTCATTGCAATACAAGACGATGTACGGGCTCATTTTGGTTGGGGATTACAGGCCGATTTTGACAGCGCAAAAACATTGCAACTAGCATTTGATAATAGTGACCCCTTTGGCGTTAGTAAATGGAATACCGCTGAAAGAAATCAGACACTAGGCGAACTGCAAATCAAATTGCTAAAAGCCAATGCAGTGATTTTTGTAGGCGCGGCAGTAGAAGCCGGTGAACTTGAGCAAATGGTTGGAGAAGGAGTGGTTTTCGTTGCCGCTGACGGAGCGGTTGGTGCATTACCTATTGCTGCAGAATTAGCCTGTATTGTCAGTGATTTTGATGGTACGCCACACCTTGAACGAGCAGCAAAAAATGGAGCTGTAATTGTTGCACATGCACATGGAGATAACTTGGATGCTTGGAATGACTGTATCGAATCATGGTCTCATTTTACTAATCCACCTTCATTGATATTAAGTCATCAAACACCGCATATTTTCCATGGAATGCACAATTGGGGTGGATTTACTGATGGTGATAGAGCGCTGTGTATGGCGCATTCTTTAGGTGTGAATTTTGAAGATGTGTACTTGGCCGGATTTACTCTATCTCGAGTTGGCCAATGGTCGGGTAGAACTGAAGTCAGTAGGAAATTAGAAAAATTGCAATGGATGGCGAGAGTAGTTCAAATGTTGGGATTAGAACAGCAGTTAGATTGAACATTATTGCATCATTTTGAAAAACGATAGGGCCGCAGGAGATTTTGATGGCCCAATCAGGAAAGTTCAATCCACTGATGTGGCTTGTCGCATTGGCGATAATAAATGGGGCTTGGTACGGTGTTGCTGGTGGAGAGGCGAAGCATGAAATCAACGATCAACAGCACTCCACAGAAGATAGGACAATTGAGATATCCAGCGTATTTGGCTTGGACAAAGAAATCTCAGCGGTATTTTCTGTGCAGTTCTTCGCAATAAGTTCTGATTCTGGAAATGTGTCGTGGAAAATATCAGATGTGAATGGGCAAGTAATTGCAAATTGGCAAGGTATTGTTGGTCAAGAACAGGGATGGCAAGGAGAATTAAGTCCAGGCTCATATGTCGTCAATACCACGATGGATGAAGGCATTCTCACCGAACAAAATCTGTATATTAAGCCGTTTGAGAACCTACGCATTGAGGGCCATTTATTGCTTTCAATCGGGCTGATAGCATTGGCATTCTTAGAACCGATTGTCAAGAAACAAATTGCTAAAATAGTCCCAAAACAATACCCTAAAGCACCAGAATTGAAGAAGAATCCGTTTAAAGCTAATGATGACGGTATGCCTGAGAATGATGATTTCCCTGAAGATGATGACCCGTGGCGTGCACCAATAATCAATTGAAATCATAGGAAGTCTGCTAACGACATCTGTTTTGCACGGTCGTTTTTGAATAGTGAATCCGTACTATCTGATAGCCACTCAACATTTTGTTTGGTATAACTATCAACACCATATGTTTCAATAACGTGCTTTGTGACTTTGATGTATTTTCTTACAGCACCCTCAGACACTGTTAGAGCTAATTTTCCACCACATTGGTCACCTTCTGATTTCATTACGCCAATTGCAGATAGCCCTCTGCCAGTAGCCTTCTTCTTCTGAATACATTTGCCTGCGACCGGCATTCTTCGGTATGAATGGGCGCATTTTAAGCAGCGTACCTTTTGCCTTGCAAAGGCATTCATGTTTCCTCTTAAATCTGGTAAAAAGTGAGAACGTATTACACTGGATGCAACCGTTCTTACATTGACTGCTCTCAATTTGTGGCCAAGGTTGAGTTGCCCATTCATTTTGTCTATCATGGTATCAAGGGTCTTGTATGCGCATAGAGCAGGCCCTTCATCCATTGAATTACACCCATGTGTATAGCCATATCCTCTTACTGCGGCTACAGTACCTAATCTTCTCTCAACAAAGTCAACTCTGTTAGAGATTGTCTTTGGATGTGGTTGGTTCAATGTTGCTTCATAGAAATCACGTTCATAGAACCAACCAGAATCAACGTTCAAAGCCTCTTTGTCAACTTCTGTTGGATTTAATCGAGTGGTTAGAACCAAAGGCGCATCCATTAGACCGCCTCGATTGGCAGGAAGTATTTCTCTACTGAAATTGAGCAAACCATCCATCAATAGCATAATTGCATCCTCATCGCCATCACAATTTCTTCGTTTTGCTGCATGGAAAAGTGGGTGGGCATAACCTCCGGAACAATCGGTCCATCCAATAATTCTGGATAGTACTCCACCGGATGTGTGAGGCGCTAAGGCACAGATTAGTTGGCCAACTAAATCACTAGGGGTTTCCACATTGTAAAACGGCTCCATTTTGTAGTGGCGAATCAATACTTCATCGATGAATTTAGCAGCTTTGACAAAATAATCGCCAGCATTTTTTGCGAGAATGAAATCCTGTGGAAATATTTCCAACATCTGCTCATCATCAACTAATTCCTTGCCATGGCAATCATGAGTGTATCCTAATTCTTTCAAAGTCTTCCAAGAGACACTAACTTCTCTTGGTGTGAAATGTGTAATCGGAACATCGGACATATCGTATCTAATGGTACCATCACGGAAAACAGGTAAATTATATTTAGCGCGCAATATTCCTTTTTCAATCGCCTCAGGGGTTTGATCTCTACTGGCAATTTTCTTCATACATTTGATTTGTCTTGGAATTCTATCCAAACCCAATTTAATCCTAGCATCTTCAACCAGCGTTGTGAGATTGACGTTTTGGACCTCTCCTCGTCTGCGCTTCTTTTTGTTAGTAGGAGCCTTCATCAAAGTTCTTCCACTACAAGTCAAGCCCGCTTCTTCCTGTCCATCTTGGTTGAGAATCCGATGATGACAAATCACCATTGGAGATATTTTTCCACATTTTGTACAAGTTCGTTTGCCCATTTGTACACTTATTGTTTCTTTTTCAATCGCATTTGCCAGCAGTCTTTGATTACCTCCATGCAATTCAATCGGGAATAATGTATGTGTTCGTGGATTCATAACACGCGGCGCAGCCTTCTCTGGCCGGCCCATTCTGCAACCGATTCGAATCGGGGCACTATGCTCCCATCTCAAATCTGAAAGTTTTCTAATCTCAATCAATATTCCATCAACTGCATGGTCATCTTCGTGAATTTGCGATGCTAAATATCCCTTGGGGTCATCAGGCCCATCGTCAATCACTTTGTCAGAAGCCTCTTTTCCAACGCTGTCGGTTTCACTAATGCCAAGCCCTCGTTGCCTTGCATCTGTTTCAGCAGCGATTCGAACCATTGCTTTTTCTTGTGCTAACTTTTTTTGTCTCGCTCTTTCGCCCACTAGAACAGTATGTGCATCTCTTAACTCGGCGATACGCTGCAAAAAGCGATTTTTGGCATCTTTGATGCGCAATGGTGATTCACCATCACTAGAAAATCCAAAACCTTCCAGCATTGCTGGCCAACCGGTTGTTATTACGAGGTCATCACCATCATGATGATGAGGAAGCCCTAGAACCATCATACTCGCTTTAGCAAAACCATGCTGAATATATGCCCATCCTTCAGGCATTTCATCGGCAAATATTGGTGATTCAAGTTTTACATCAGGCCCTGGTATTGTTTCAGAATCAAAGTCTGGCAAAACCTCTGGTTGTAATATATCCATCTTTTTTGCATCCCATCCTTTGATGCCACCGATTATTCTGAGTTGTCTTGATTCTGGTAACGGCATTGCATTCAATGAATTTTCAGATTCAACAGTACTAACTTTTGTTGTTCCGAATGGCTCAATAATTGATTCTTCAATCATGTTGATCAGTGCTGGAACCCATTCGATTGGCATGTCCAAGAACCATGGATTATGAGGAGGTGGCATTGATGTTTTGAAACGAATGGCAAGATCTCTTGCTTCATCCCAATTAGGCTGTAATTTTGTAAGCGCACTGTGCCAATTTCTGCGAATATGGAATTGTGCATGTTCATCTTCACTATCCTCTGGGTGTATCCCTGGAATCCCATCAGGTAACTTTGATTTGTTTAAATTGGATAAGTCAATGAAATCATCTATTGCTTTTTGAGTGGATAATTCTTCAATTAAGTCACTTGCCCACCAATCAACACAATACCCCGCCGGAACCAATTTTTTGTTATTTTCCATGAATTCTCCGTATCCAAGAACCAATTCCCCATTATCCCAAACCATCGAAACCTTTTCGCTAATGGCTCGGTAAGATTTTGCATCATCAAGTCGCAAAAACCGGCCATCTTGCAATACTACCCACGGCCCATCTGTATCGTCTGATGGAGTAATAGCGCAAGCCTTTCCCGGCCGTTCAATTTTCATTTGTGTGCCTATGGTAATGAAATCGTCCATTGCCAACATACATGCCGTATTAGCCGATGCTGCAGCAAGTCCGGATGGGCGACTGCGACCATATCTAAGGCGGAATCCCCCCGGTTGTAATGGAGCGCCAAATACTGGCCGTCCAGCGATAATGTCATTCATGAATTTAGTAATCGGGGCGACTTTTCTTGATTTGAATTTGTCAGCGGAATCTGCTCCATCATCATCCTTGCCTCTACTGGCAAATTTTGAAATGAATTCCCATCCTGGAATTTTCATTCTTTCTGTGTGTTTCTGAATTTTCGGGGCCTTCAAACACATTCCTTCTCCAATAACGAGAAGAACACCACCGCGAATTCTAGCCTCATCAATATTTCTAACACGGCCATAACCTGCACATTCAATGCTTTCAGTAGACTCACCATTAATCATTATCGGGCATGCCTTGACAATCTCTTCAATTTCATGTGGAGGAGGTCGGTATTGCAAGTTCCCTCTATACAATCCGAACTCTTCCTTTACTCGTTCTACCTCGGGTTGAGTTGGTATGTAATGTCCAACCTTTAATTCACGCCGGATCATATCTGCGATTAGGACTGCGAGCGCTTGCGCAGTACCGCCTGCTGCACGAATTGGCCCAGCAAAGTGAACTGAAACAAATTGTGAACCGTCAAGATTGTTCAATAGACGAACTTCAGAAATACCTTCGAGTGGCGCAACCAAAACGGCTTCAGTAAGGATTGCTAAACCGACTCTCAAACCTACATCAATAGCAGTTTGTAGGTCATGCCCCTTTTCTCTAAATCCTCTTGCAACCGATTGTGCCATCATGATGGATGTTGTCTCTCTATCATGAATTGCAAGCAAATTTCTGATATCATCAGCAACTTCGTAACCGTCTAAATATTCAATTAGTAATTTTTCAGTTCTCCCAGCGAGGTCTGCAGCTCTTGGGATTTCAACGAAATCGCGATGGTCCATTCCCAATGACCTTGCAGATTCAGCAATAGCATATGCTTCATCAGCCCTCTCGTCTAACCAGTTATGATATGATGCCATTTCTTGTTCCAATCGTTCAAGGTCAATACCGAGAAGAGGGTTGTGCCCCCTAATAGTAGCAGCATCCTCAACATCGCTCATAGCAATCTATGCGCACTAATAGGCGACCCCTTATGATGAAGTCGGTTCAGTAATTCCTCCATCATTTAGCCGTTATTGAAAGCAAACTTCATGTTCATCGGGCAAGAGGATTGGTTGATGGCGGTTCATCCAGCGTTAAGAGACCACCCAAGTTGGGCGAAACTTGTTGAATATGTTCGCGAACTTGCTTTCCTTGATGGCGGGAGTGATGATGCCTTCACTCTGGCCAGCGGCAGAACCTCTAGATGGTTTTTTGATACAAAGCCGGTAATGATGCACCCCGAATGCTCACATTTACTCGGAGAATTGTTTAACGCAAGAATCGATGACCTTGGTGCCGACTTTGTCGGAGGGTTAGAACTGGGCGCTGTACCTCTAACTGCAATTGTCATCACCGCATCAGACGCAGATTGCCCGCGCCGAGGATTCATGGTAAGAAAAGAACCGAAAGGGAGAGGTGGAAGAAAGACCAATAATCCACCTGGAATTGAAGGCTCATCGCTCGCAGGAGGAGGGAAAATCGTTATTCTTGAAGATGTGACAACCACGGGTGGTTCTTCGATTAAGGCAGTGCAAAGGATTCATGATGCCACTGATTGTGAAGTGGTCGCAGTCATCAGTATTGTTGACAGAGAGGAAGGTGCTGTGGAGGCTTTTACATCAGCCGGAATCCACTTTGAAAGTATAATGACACGAAGTGATGTTGCAGGCCAGTAATCAATTAATTGGGCAATAATTTAACACGGAGAGATAATCTTGCACAATGTTCTAATTCCTTCAGAAGTTGATTCCTCTTCTTTGAGTGAATCCGCACCAGATACCACCTCGGCAGAAAAAATTATTTTCTTCCACGCCGAGCAAGGAAAACCACTCGCTACGCCTTGGCAGATTGCACTCACACGTTCCAAAATGGTCAATAAATCGGCTCTTGGTAAAGGAATTATTCTTGATTGTGCTTGCGGAAGTGGAATACAATTAGCAGCCCATGCAACCCACCTTCAAAGAGCCGCACTCGGCATAGAATTGGATTCACAACGTGCATTGGCGAGTGCAGTAAATTTGCAAACAATAGCTAAATTAATGAATCAACAAGATAGTCAGCGAATGAATGAAACTAGAGTTCTATGCGGTGATGGGAGAGATGGTAGAGGTGCATTAGAAACTTTGCAAAATCATCTGAAACTAGCACAAATGCCAGAGATTTCATTATTGCACTTAGACCCCGCAAGGCCGAGAAATAGTCGTAGCCATGGACTTGATGAAATGGCACCAAGGTTAGATGAAATTTTCGCTGGATGGGCCCCTTATCTTTCAACTGGAAAGCGAGGGCCGTCCCTATTGTTAGACCTCTCTCCACGCCTTAGTCACGAGCAAAGATTACAGGTTGAAGAAATGGTTGATTTGGTCTGGCCACAAATTGAGAGAACATGGGTTTGGACTTCAAGAGGGCGTGGACGAGTGGATAGATTGGCTCTTTGGCTCGGTTCAATTTCAATTCCCAACGTTGCCCGAAGGTTTGTTAGAATCTCGCCAAATTTGCAAGACGAACCACTAATTATTGATGGTGGAGAGCCGATTCAAATGGGTGAGGGGGTTCCTAAAAAATCAAGGAGGCCACCTCGTAAAGGTGAGAGGGTAAGCCTACTTGACGCCGCATTGGTTGAAAGTGGTTTGGCAAATGTTTGGCTTGATAGCGTGACAAAATCTGAGACTATCCATTGGGGTGTTGTCGAGGGTAGAAGACCGCAAATCCATCATGATCATTCATTGCGTTTAGAGGGAAATAATCACTTGTTGATACAAGCCACAGGCAAGATAGCCACACTTGCACATATGAATCTAACATTGGAGGATGTCGATGCTTTGGTCAAGGTCGCCTTGGACCATGATATTCAAAAATTGACAGTGCGCGTTTCACTAGACCCCGAGATACAACCGAAGGTGCAAGGGGCCATCGACCGGCAGTTGGCAAGAAGGCATGGCAAGCGAACTGCATTCGTCGTCCAACAACCTGGAGATGAGATGTTATTATTGTGTGTTTTAGAGTGAAAGATGTGCAAAAAACCCATGATATTTTCTTCATAGGTAGGCAACTGCGGCAAAGTTTTGATTTTCACAATATATTGAGGAGATATTTTCGCCTCAAACAAGCCAATAAATAAACCAATATTTAACCCCCTAAAAAACGGTGTTTTCAAGGCTCAGTGTCGCGGATAGTGTATCGCGGTTTTGATATAGGGGTGGTTGGTCGGAAGCCTGCTTGACACTATGTGTTGAGGACATAAGGGTGAACTGGAATGGCACGACCAAAGGATGCAGAACTTGGAGATGATTTTTCCTATATCCTGCGTATGGCAGATACAGACATGGATGGCCTTAAGCCGTTAGCAACCGCATTGACCTCCGTCAAGGGCGTTGGTAACCGAACTGCAATTCAAATTTGCAGGACAACAGGATTCGACCCAGCAAAGGCTGCTGGTTTCCTAACTATCGAAGAACAAGAAACTCTTCGTCTAGCAATTGAGGGTTATGCAGAGACAGTTCCACTGTGGATGCTCAACCGCCAAAGAGACATTGAGACTGGAGATGAACTTCACCTGACTGGACAAGCGGTCAAACTAACTCTAAAAGATGACATCAGTCGTCTTCGTACCATGAAGTGCTACCGTGGTGTTCGCCACGCTAGCGGAAACAAAGTTCGTGGACAACGCGGCCGTTCAAACGGTCGTGGTGGACTAACTCTTGGAGTTAGCCGAAAGAAGTGATATGGAGGGATAATATATGGGAGAGCCAAAATTCGCACGTCCAAAATTCGACACACCTTCCCACCCGTGGAAGAAAGCACGTATTGAAGAAGAACATTCCATTCGTGATAATCACGGACTCAAAAACATGCGTGAAATCTGGAAGGCTAAGTCTCAACTTCGCCGCCATCGCCGCCAAGCAATGCGCTTGATTGGTATGGTAGATACCACCGAAGGCCATGGCATGAGAGAAATGAATGACCTTTTGGCATCTCTTAACAACAAGGGTCTTGTTTCATCCGATGCTATTCTGGATGACATCTTAACCCTTGGAACTGAAGAAATCCTAAACCGCCGTCTTCAGGCTCAAGTGTATTACAAGGGTCTTGCTAGCACAATGAAGCAAGCACGCCAACTAGTAACCCATGGACAGATTTGCATTGGTGACCAAAAAGTCACAATCCCGTCTTACCCAGTATCACGTGATGAAGAAGAATTGATTCGATACCACCCTGGCTCCTCTCTCAATAACCCTGACCACCAAATCCGCAAGATGATCGAAGGACGCCGTGAATCAGCAGAGTATGCTGCAGAAGAAGTTGACCCAGAGGCAACACCAGAGTTTGCTGCTGAAGTCGTTGACGGGGCAAAATCAGCACCTTCCGTAGAAACAACTGGAGGTGACGAATGATGACTCGTAAGGCAATTGTAAACATTTTCAGCTCATACAATAACATTCTAATGACTGCAACTGATTTGACTGGCGCTGAAACAATCACCACTTGTACTGGTGGTCAAGTTGTCAAGTCGTCTAAGGACAGTGGTGGTCAATTCGCTGCAACTCGCGCAGCAGAAAAGATGGCTGATTCTTTGAAAGAAAAGGAATTCACTCAACTTATCGTCAAGTACCGAGCACCCGGTGGCAACAAAGCCAACAACACAGGTCCTGGCGCACAAGCAGCAATTCGTGCCTTCACTCGTGCTGGAATGACAGTAGTAAGAATTGAAGATGTCACTCCAATCGCTCATGATGGTACAAAGAAGAAGGGTGGCCGCCGTGGTCGCCGTGTCTGATTAAAGAGGTGTACAAGGATGAAAGCAGAAATAATAAACGGCTGGCCACAAGGCAATTCTATTCGACTTCTATTAACTGAAACATCAACTGCACAGGTCAATTCTATTCGCCGTGCATTGATTGCAGATGTTCCAAAGTTAGCAATTACTCGTGTTGATTTTGCACAAGGAATCAACCAAGACAACTCAACTGGTGAGATTCATGAATCTGTTAACACTTTACCAGACGAAGTAATCGCTCACCGATTAGCAATGATTCCTATCCCAACACATCCTGAAGAAGGAATTGTATTCCCTGAAGATTGTGAAAATTGTAAAGACATGGTTGAGAAGGATAAGGGCTGCCCAAGTTGCCAAATTTTGTATTCTTTGAAAGTCCAAGGTCATCCAAAGGATTCTGATGAAGAATTAAAGTATGTTTACGCAAGTGACCTAACAGTTATTTCTGACCCTATGTTTGGACTAATGGAAGAACACCAACGTATCCCAATCACTCTACTTTCAAAGGGACAATACCTACAGTTTTACGCATTTGCAACACTTGGCCGCGGTCGTGACCATGCAAAGTGGTCTCCAGTAGCAGCAGTTGCATTCCGCCCACAAATGAAGGCAATTCTAAACAAGCCTGGTAAGAAAGCAAACGTACTGTTCAATTTGGGATTGACAACTACAGATGGTAAGCCAATTGATGCTAAGTTATTTGGAAAGGACAAGACGATCACAGATATCGACCACATTATTGATTTGCAGAAAGCAATTCATCAAGTTGGTGCCGGAACCGGTCGTGATGGTAAGAAGGGCTTTGATGATGCTATTACCTTTGAAAAAGTTGACAATGCATTTGTCTTCACCTTTGAAACCGATGGTTCATTAACTCCAGAACAAGCATTCAATGGAGCAATGAAGGAATTGAAGGGTCGCTTTGAGAATCTATCAGGCGAAATTGAAAGAGCAATCGCTTAATCATAATATCCTTCAAGAAGATAACCCCGCATCAATGTTGATGCGAGTATTCATCAACATAGTTTAGCCTGCTATCTCTATTGGGGCTGCAAGATGGTTATCAAGAGGTGCGGAGGTCATATCACTCTCCTATTTTCAATTTGCAATGATAGCAAATTGCCACGAAGCCAAGGCAGTCGTGGAGCTGGGTTCAATGTCATAGATGGAGTTGAAGCCAATGTTCGCCATCTGTGGACAAATAAACCAGCATCAGCAATACGATATTCTGCTGGTTCATCATTAGATGAGGTGATTGGAGATATCAAGCAAGGAGACCTCAGAATAAATGTTACTGCAATGGATGGGTCCGAACTACAAAATGGAATTGTAATTTATCAAGAATTGATTGAAGGATTAAGAGATGCGAGATTATTGGATAGAGAAGATGCTTACGAAATAAATGTGCAATTAGAATTGCCCACAAGCCAAGGTTTCGGAATGTCTGCTGCCGGACTTGTCGCAGTTGCTCTCGCTTTTCATCAGTTAACAGGTAAAGGCAAGGTAGAGCAATATTACCGATTAGCCCACCGAATTGAAAGAATTCATAGTGGTGGTTTGGGAGATGTGTTGGGAATATATGCTGGTGGAGTTGAATTACGAATAGAGGCAGGTTCTCCTGTTTCTCCGGGAAAGGCAGTAGGTTTTCCTTGTAACCAAAAAATTCTTCTGGCGTGGATTCCTCAAGAATCACGACATACTGGAAAATATATCGATGACCCAAAATGGCAACAAACAATTACTTCCGCAGGTGAGGAAGCGGTCAGTACCTTGCGTCAAGGTCAATGGTCTCATGATAAATGGCCGCAAATACTGCAGTGTTCAAAACAGTTTTCCGAAGCCTCTGGAATGTTAGATGAACCGGTGAGAAATGCATTTTTGTCTAATGTTGATGAGGAAATAAAACAATTAGGATTTGACTCATCAATGTCAACAAGATTGTGCATGCTCGGAGTATCGTTGTGTGTATTGCCTAAAGAATTGTCCAAACCATTACCTATTGAGAACTTGGAAGAACTTTCTGAGCAATTGAGGAAAAGAGGCATGGGCGTTCGTATCACCAATATTGACAGTTGATCAAGAACCTTCGGGCGATAGTCCCGAAAGGTCTAGTGGACTAGCATCGAGTAATGTACATCCTGGCATGAATAAATTTGCACTAAATCCATGCCGATATACAACAGCACCACTGCCCCATTCGTGGATATAACGAGTCATTTGAGCAGCCATTTTCTTTCTTTGGAATTTCACATCGGCACCATAGAAATGTTTTGCATCAATCCAAGCGACCGGATTGCCGTTGATTTCTACATGGTCTAGGAATAAAATGTCAGGAGTTGCAACGGGTCGGCCATGTTGTGCAGATTGTTCGCGTACCATTTCTGGTTGACGACGAAGTTTCACTCCTTGCTCTTCAAACCAATCCGATAAAATATCCTCAAATTTGTCCGCCTTCACTTGTACTTCAGATTGGTCAACATTTGAGACCCTATCCGCTGCTTCTGCCTCTTCGAATTCTTTTCTTTCACGCTCTGGCAATTTACTGGGTGAGCGCAAACACTCTTTGATTTTTGATTTAGACCATTTCAATTCACCCAATACAATTCTAAAAATATTCATTGGCGGGAAATCAAATCGCTTTGAAAGGTCAACAATACTTACCCCCTCTTTGTACAATCTCGCTAATGCTCTACTTCTTGATTGTAACCTTCCATGGCCATAAACAGTTTTTTGCTGTAATAGCGCAGAACGTAATGATAATGCTTGGTCTAGACTCATGTCATGTTGCTTGACAATTTGAGCAATTTCCTCAACTCTTTCATCATCCAACCAGCCGAATTCACCCTTGCGAATAACCTCCTCGGCCATGATAGCCTCTTCTTTTAGAGCAACGGGTGACACCTTCCATTCAAATGAGAATCGTTTTGGCTCATCCATCTCTTTAGGGAAAGCAAGCGGTTTTTGTTTTGCCGTAAATCTATTATTTGCTTGAGAGTTCATCTCTTCAATTTGTTTGACATTCCTCTCCATCAGAACCTTTTTTGCAGTAGTTCCATAGCGTTTTGGTGCCCTATTATTACCGCGATTGGAATTATTATTTCTATTCCGTTTTGATTTTGGCTTGGAGTTCGCCGAATCTTTATCGGAGCCTTCACTCATAACTGCGGCTTTTTGCCCACACTCCTTGAAGACTCCCTAATAATGTAGTGAAAACAAACAGAATAGCAACAATCACCGACAAGGCGGTTTGATAAGTTAGACGTGCTTCCAACAAATATGCGGCAACTTACAATTTGTGGAACTATTTCTCTTCTTTTCATATTAGCGTCTCTTTCAGTGATGGTTCAAGACGGTGTTGAAAGCAATGCAAGCCAAAGCGATGAGAGTAATTTATTGATAGATGACAGCACCCATTATTCATCCGAAAATAATACTACATTAGGGTGGTTTGCACAAGCAGGTAGCCTTTATGATGATACAATTAAAGATTCAGTCAGTTTTCAAAATGGCACTACTGCAGTAGTGGGATCATTTCAATCATATATTGATTTTAATTATGATTTCCATCGATTCGCTACACAAGGACAAGGTGATATTGATTTTTACATCGCTTGGCTAGATGAAAACGGTACTTGGCTGGGAAGTGCAGGCGGTGGAAGCCAAGGCTTTGATGCAATCAATTCGATAGAGAAACTATCATCAGGCGACATCGTGGTTTCGGGAACTTATTGCTATAATACAGTAGAGAACGAATGTAGTTTGATGCTGGAAGGGCTTGACCCACTAAACAAAACAGATGCTGGTGATGATGGCAATGTATTCCTCGCAAGAATGTCTGCGGATGGAATTTGGATGTGGGCTACTCAAATCGAATCATCTTTCGGAGTGTTCGAATTTTCGTTGTCTGTAAATAATCTAGACGAAATACACCTAGGTGCAATTTTCACTGGGATTATTGAATTCGATGGCCAAATGGTCCCTGGTGGTGAATCACCAAGCTTAATCATAGCAATTTTTGACGAACTGGGTCAGCCAATCAATGCCGTTAGCGCAATATCTCCGCAAGGAATTGAATCTATTGGCTCATTATGTGTAGATGACCTTGGCAATACATATGTTGCACTAACATTCTTTGGAGAAATACGGTTTAACCAGACGTTGCTACTCGGAACAGGGTCTGCAGATGTTGCTATTGCACGATACGATTCTGCCGGATGGTTATGGGCGCAAAGCGGTGGAGGGTCTTCAGAGGATATGGCATGGGATTGTGACGGCATGCAATCAGGTGTAGTAGTCACAGGAGAATATCAAGGAAATGCCAGTTTTGGTAATTATTATACCGAATCAAGTCAGTGGATTGACGGCTTTATCGTTTCATTAAACAAAGAAGGAGATTGGACCTCATTCCAAAAAATTAGCGGAATTGGAAGTGACAGAATTACTTCGGTATTGGTCAACCAATTTGGTGAAATGACAATCGCTGGAATTACTTCCGGTGGATTTACTCTTGGACAGGACACACTACTGGATATTGATGGCAATACCGATGTATATCATTACGATGTATTTGTTGCCCATGCTGATGCAAACGAAACTTGGCAATGGGCAATTATCGCAGGTGGGCAAGGTAATGATGGGGTAAATTCGTTGAACTTTGGACCGAGCGGTTCGCCTATTCTCACGATATTATTGTACGAAGAAGGTTTGTTCGGCGGTTATGAAATATATCCAGATTCTCCAATTGACATCGGGGTTTGGTCTTATGAAACCGATTTAGATGGGGATGGTATTGTCGATGGTTCTGATAATTGTCTACGCGATATTAATCCATTGCAAGAAGACTATGATGGAGATGGTGTTGGAGATATATGCGACATAGATGATGATGATGATGGAGTCGTTGACGATGTGGATGATTGTCCACAAGGGGATCTGCAATGGCAAAGTGATTCTTCCTCCGATTATGATGGCGATGGATGTCAAGATTCTACTGAAGATTATGACGATGACGAAGATGGAATTTTTGATACTAACGACCTTTGTCCTTTAGGTTCTTTAGGATGGGTGTCTAACCTAGAAGACGATATTGAAGGAGATGGTTGTGCAGATTGGGATACTGATGAAGATGGATTGATTGACCAGATGGACAATTGCCCAACATTATACAATCCATTACAAGCCGATTTAGATGATGACCAAATTGGCGATATTTGTGATAGCGATGAAGACGGAGACGGGGTTGAAATCCCTCAAGACCTTTGCCCTCGCGACCTAACTCCATGGTTGTCAGACATACTAAATGACTATGATTCCGATGGCTGCCAAGATTCGATAAATGATTTCGATGATGATGCAGATACAATTCTGGATATCAATGATGAGTGCCAGTTGGGACACATAGGCTGGGGAGCAAATGCTAGTACCTTTGACCATGATGGTGATGGCTGTCACGACCAAATAGAGGATAATGATGACGACAATGATGGCTTTATTGACGAAGAAGACAATTGCCCCAATGGGATTGTGGGGATTCCTCAAGGTGGCCAAGATGAAGATAATGATGGTTGTATTGATTCAGCCGAAGATGATGACGACGATAACGATGGAATCGCAGATTCCGTTGACCAATGTCCTAGAACACCAACATTAACCATGGTATCGGGTTCTGGTTGTAGCCAATATCAATTAGATGATGATTTAGATGGTGTTGTTAACGCAGAGGACATTTGTCTAAACAGCAAACCGAGCGTTGCAGTTGATGAACAAGGCTGTGAGAAATTAGTATTAGATCAAACACCACCAGAATCAATGGCTGAAAATTCACCTTTCAATTTGACTAATTTCTTCTTTTTACTAGCCATTCTAATGGGAGTTGTTGCAGTATATATTTCCAATATGAAACCAAAGATGAGTAATGCAACATTAGCACCTCCTGTCAATCCAATGGATGTACTAGAATCTTTAGATGAAGTAAAAACATTGGAAGCGGCAAGTCTTCAAGCACTTCAGTCTGCTGTAGAAGATGCTGACGAGCCTGAAGCAGTCAGCGATGAGGTTGACTACTCCTCGATGACTGTAGTCCAGTTGAAGGACCTCCTCAGAGAGGCTGGCAAGACCGTATCTGGGAAGAAGGCCGAACTCATTGAGCGCCTGCAAGAGTGATTAATTGTACACTACTGCTGGACCAAGAGGTACTGCTGCACCTGCTCGTTGAGTTGTATCTTGTTGAGATTCTCCGACAACAAATGAAATACTTTCAAGTCCTAAATCAGCAGCGATGAAGTCACTTCGTTGTTGTAATACTTGTTGTTCATTCAAATCACTCAATATCACAGAACGTGAATAGTCATCCCATTTGAATAATTGTGGGAGCATTTTCTTGCCCCAATAACCCATTATCTCACCCTTACGTTGGCCTTGACAGATATCCATTTGCGATAGGATTGGAATGAATGCCTTTGGATTTCCTCCCGAGACGATGAAGTCCAATGCAGTTTTTGCTAAATCTCGTTTCCAGTGAGGGCTAATAACAACAATTGCTGATTTTGCTCCATTTTCTAAATGGCGCTCAGCGATATTCTTTATTTTTCTAGCAGATTCAAGGAATGAACGCATGTATGCTTCAGCATCCAAAATGGATTGATGTTGTTTGCTAATATTTCCAGGATTGTGGAATATCGTTGCGGAGATTAAATTATCATGCCCTAAAACATGCCACCAATCTTCAGCCATATGCGGTGTTGAAATTGAAATCAAATGAGCCCAAACGCTGAGTAATTCTTGGCCAACTGCCGGATTCAATCCGCCTCGGCGGATATACCAATTGATATCTTTTGGAATTTCATAATGAGATATTTCAACCGCTCGTCGCAAATCATAAATGTCCATTGCTTGTATGAATTCACAACTACGTTGACGGATTCTCGCTCGTAACCAATCGTCCATTGCCGATTCATTTCCGTTCCATGAAAGAATAGTTTCAGGCATATTTCGTAGAGATTGCATTACTCTATTATTGGCTTCTAATGCGGTATCAGACCAATCCATCCCTGCGGTTGGATTTGCTGCGAAGAGAATGAATAATCGAACAGTATCTGCTCCATATTTTTCAATCATGTCTTCTGGTGAAACAGTATTACCAAGAGATTTGCTCATTTTTGCACTACGTTCTCTCAACTCAGAATTACACTGGGGGCATGGAGAGCCTGCATGGTCAACTGATAGCGTGATAGCGCAAGTATCACACCAAGGTGCGCCCTTGTTTACCATTCCTTGACACAATAACTCATTGAATGGTTCATCTATGTCATGAAGTCCTAAATCGCGTAATGCCTTTGTTAAAAATCGAGCATAGATCAAATGCATCTGTGCGTGTTCAATTCCGCCACAATAGAAGTCTACATTCATCCAATGGTTGGCAACTTCCTTATCAAAACAAAAATCATCATTCATCGCATCGGTATAGCGCCAATAATACCACGATGAATCAACAAAGGTATCCATTGTATCGGTTTCTCTTCTTGCAGCTTTGCCGCATTCGGGACAATCAGCAGCCAAGAAAGATTCGGACGTTTCCAAAGGATTGCCTTGTCCAAAGGCAACATCCCTAGGTAATTCAACCGGAAGGTCAGATTCAGGAACAGGTACAGCACCGCAGTCATCACAGTGAATTACTGGAATTGGAGTACCCCAATAGCGCTGTCGAGAAATTAACCATGGTCTAATTCCCCATTGAACTAAACCTTCTCCCTTATCCATTTCTTCAAGTTTAGAAATCATCGCCTGCTTTGCATCTTCTCCAAATAGGCCATCAAATCCTTCTAATCCAGAGTTGACCATCCATCCCAATTCAGTTTTTGCCTTTTTCAATTCTTCATCGGGACTAGCATCTTCTTGCATAACAAGAACTTGCTTGATTGGAATATTGTATTGCTTTGCGAATTCGAAATCACGCTCATCATGACCTGGAACGGCCATAACTGCACCTGTTCCATAGGAGGCGATGACAAAATTGCCCACCCATATTGGAATCAGTTCTCCAGTGAGTGGATGGATGGCATTGCGCCCCAAAGGCACCCCCTTCTTTATTTTCAGAATCTTTTTATCAAAATCAGACATTGCCGCAGTTTCGTCTTTCAACTGCTTCCATCCTTCCTCATATTGAGATCCTTCAACTAATGTTTGTGCTAGTTGATGTTCTGGTGCAAGGGTGACAAATGTAGCACCGAATAATGTATCAGGTCTTGTCGTGAAGACTCTAATTTTTTCATCACTGCCCTCTATTGCAAATTCTATCTCTGCACCCTCAGAATGGCCTAACCAATCCTGCTGTAGAGCTTTGACATTTGCAGGGAACTCAATGGTTTCTAAACCATCCAATAATTGCTGGGCATATTTTGGTGTATCCAAAAACCATTGATTCATTTCCTTCTGCCCAACATTGCCATTACAGCGCCAACAGCGGCCATTTTTCACTTGCGCATTAGCCAATGCGGTCTCACATGAATCGCACCAGTTGACAGGTGCAAATTCCCGATATGCCAATCCATTTTCTAAAAATTTGGTGAAGAACCATTGATTCCATTTGTAATATCTCGGCTCATGACTCATTACAACTCGTCGCCAATCATAAGAAAAACCCATCCGCTTAATTTGTTGGGTAATGCTTTCCATATTTTTCTTAGTAATGTCATAAGGATGCATTCCTTCCTTTATCGCTGCATTTTCTGCAGGCATTCCAAATGAATCGAAACCAATTGGATAGAGAACATCAAACCCCATCATCCGCTTATATCGGGCTACTGCATCGCCAATGGAATAATTTCTAACGTGGCCCATATGCATTTTTCCAGAAGGGTACGGGTACATTTCTAGACAATAAAATGGTGGTTTTTGAGGGTCCAAATCAGTCTCAAAGATATGAGAATCTGCCCACTTTTTCTGCCATGCAACTTCGTCGCTTGGGGAAAATTCGTCGGCCATTGAAAACACCCGCCCCCATAGGGGGCGAGTCTGCGACTGACACCACATTCTTCAATGCGACTCTTGATGAGGTGTGTCTGATGTGCCTAATTCATGGGTAGAGAAATCGCCGTGCGTTGTCCGACAAGGATAGATTTGGCCGGAGGTTGGAGTGATGTTCCTGCATATTGCAATAGCAATAGCGGGGAAGTAGTCAATGTTGCAATAACTCATTATGTGACAGCGAAAAAAACATTTGACAATAATAGAAGATTAACTGTCCAGTATTCAACAGATGTACCCATCGGTTCAGGCTTAGGGACTTCAGGAGCGATGAATGTGGCGTTATTAGCCACAATTGATGACAGTGGAAGAAAGCCTGAAGAAATTGCTGAAATGGCCTTTCAATTCGAATCCATCTTAGGAAATACTGGTGGGCGTCAAGACCAATGGGCAAGTGCATTGGGCGGAATAAACCATTTGACATTTAATGGCGACAATGTAGAGGTCAACCGATTGAATCCATCAATAGAATTCCGCACCTGGTTACAAAATCATCTATTATTATTTGATAGTAAGATTCAACATATCTCAGGTGAGTTACATGATACAATTTGGAAGAAATTCCACGCCAATGATGAAGAGGTCATGCAAGGATTAGACATGATTAGGGGGGCTGGATTAGTGATGGCGGAGGCAATTCGCGAAGAGGACATCTACCAAGTTGTAGATTCAGTTAGAATGGTTATGTTGGGAGTGGATCTTTTGGATGAAAAATTACACGACCCATTTCGTCAAGTTCTAACACCCTTAGAACAAATCGGATGCGTATTGGCTTGGAAAGCAATGGGTGCTGGAGGCGGCGGTGTCGTCGGCGCAATAATTGAGGGTGGAGAGAAATCAAAAGCAGCAATTTTGGATGCGACCAATTCCGCGGGATGGTCACAATTACACTGGGCGATAGAGGACTCAGGTGTTACGCAGCAATAGAGAAATCAATTTTCTTTGGTGAAATCATTATTAGTTTCTAGTAAGAAAATCGCTTCCCGCGTTAATTTGTATCTATTGCGTACACCCATCTTTCGCTTTTCGACAAGTCCGAACTTTTGTAAAGTTCGCAGGTGATGCGAGACTAATTGTTGAGACTTTTCTAATCTGTCAGCTAATTCTGACTGTGTAGGGAATTCGCCAAGAGTTCCATCAATGTCTAGCAGGGATAGAATCTTTCCTTGTAGGCTGTTTGGGTCTGGAGATAATGGTGGAACAGGTAATACATCATCGCTCATATGCGGCTGGAGTTGATTTGTTAACGGATAGAATCGGACTAAGCGGCCATCCTTTCTTCTCCAAATGCTTTCTTCATTTTCTAAGATTCTAATGTGGTGGGTAATTTGTCCATTAGACATTTCCAAGGCACCCATTAAGGCTCGGAAGTGGCAACCTGGATTCGCTGTTAAGTATCCCATCAAACGACCGCGTTGGAATCTCCCATCAGTTGTTTCATGTGTTTTCCCAATTAGTCCGAAGAGCCATAATCCAGCAGCAGTTGATGGTATTCTAATCGATTCAGTATTGAGGACAATAAGTACTATCATCGACAAAATAGATGTTGTTGAAGCAATGACAAGTAGAGTAGGTGCTATTGTGACCGCCTCTTCTTGAACTGCCCGTGTAATTGTTTTTTCTTCCTTCACTTCCTCCATAGGGAGTTGTTTTTCTGGACTTTCACTTTCAACATTTGTTACTTGAATACTGCCGATATTGAAGTTGTTACACTCGAAAGTTCCTTCCGCGCTTTGGACTTGATATGACCCACTCCATCCCTGCTGAGGGGCCCATCCACCAACTCCGCGGCCAAGTAATACTTGCCCTTCTTCATTTGAATTGAAAATCCAACATGTTCCGCTTTCAGTAACGACTCCACTCCAGAAACCAGTCAGAACCCTTGAATGAACAGTTTGCTGTGTTTCGGAGTTTTCAATATCAACGCTTTGTGCTGATTCAGTCAAAGGCCAAGTGAAATCAATCTGAGCTATACTAATCGGGTTGGTTTGCAATTGTATTGTGAGGACATAATCTCCATCAGGCAAATCATTTTGCATCATGTCAATCATTGAAATATCATTTATTTGCATTGTAGTAGGGTTGTTAAAACCTTGATACTTTAGCAGTATTAATCGTCCATCTCTATCATCGCAAAGTGAACGTTGACGGTGCACTTCTTGCCCGTTATCATCATAGATGTTCGCAGAAACTCCACAAGGTCCAACCCATCTCATTTCCACTTCGGTAATCTTCGGAAGTAGGTCAAGAGCAATTTGTAAATTATTATCTGAAGAACTCAGGTGAGTTACTATTTCAAGGTCTAAAGGCGATGAACAATCGGTGGCGCTGACCCTTTCGTATGTTATTTGGTGTGCAGAAGAAGCATAGTATTCTGGCACTTCCACTAGTACATTGTATGTTCCAGAAGGAACTTCACAACCTTGCAAATCGGTGAAAGACCAATCGTCTAATGAAATTACTAATTGTTCATTGTTGCTGAGAATATTGTCTATTTCAATTTGATTACAAGTCTTTGTCATCCGCGAATCAAATACCACTCGGCCGCGGTCATCGATTATCCACATTTCTGCCTTGCAAGTATTGGTGAAAGTTAGTACCCTTTCGCTTTCACCAACATTGGTTAGTAGTAAAGATGATTGCAATAATTCACCTTCGGAGAATAAATTGTCATTTGCTTGAAGAATAATGTCGGTTTGTAAGCCAGCGGCTCTTTCTTCGATATCAATAATACCACTCTGTGAGATATCCACAATAACACTTTGAGTGAGCGCTTTTCCAACATTGAATACTTCAATATTCAAGTCACCACTAACCGTTTGGAAAGCGGGAATTAAGATGCTGCCCAGTAATATTTGTTCTCCTGAATGAATATTATCTTGCTCGCTAAAGCAAGGGAATTGCAGTTCAGTAATATCAGCAATTTGTGAAATTAATTTGCATCCAGAATCATTTGGCATAGCAATAGAGTCTTCACTCGGATTGTACAAAGAAACTCCAAGGATTAGATTTTGATCATCCAATACCACTTGTTGACGATTGCTAACTGTTAATACCAATTCTAATTGTTGTGGTATTTCAGTGGAGGTTTGAATCTCTACTTGGACTTCATCACTCAATGCGGTAGCAGAATGAACTGCGATAATTGTATACTGTCCAGATGGGACATAAGTTCCCAGTCCATCTTTCAAATCCCAATTCAATCCTTCAAATTGTAAAATCTCTCCATTGTCCAAATCTATATTTTGCGATTGTCCACGGCACGAATTAATGCCATCATAGACCACTTCATCGTTTGCGTTTAGAACTTGAAGAATAACATCGCAAGAAGGGTCATTGTCAATACTTTGGAATGCACCATCATTGATGATATTTGCAGAGACGGTGATGATGTCACCTTGCTGATACCAGTCTTTAGCACTGGCCTCATCAATTTGCATTTCGAGGTATACTTGACCGCCTTCTGAAGAAACTGCAGTGCTGAATGCGGAGATTACCAACATGGCCAGCAGCAGCATGACTCGCGGTTGCATCGGCCTCCCCATAGGGGAGGCAGGGTCGCTCATCACTTGAAAGGCCAGCGGTGCATGGCATATGTGAGTCCGATGCCAAATCACTCGCCAAAAGTAATACTTGACAACGATGAAATCATTGTACTGCAAGCCCAATTAGGTGAATGGGATAACCTAAATCATCTACTGATTTGTAAAAAAACCAAAGATGCTGTAATCGTTGACCCATTCGATGGTAAATATTGGCACGATATTTGCAATAAGAATGGCTGGAAATTATGTTCAGCTTGGTTAACACATAGCCATTGGGACCATACCAAAGGGGTCGAACAAGCCCAACAAATCGGTGGTGAAGGTTTCAAGATATTCATCCATCAAAATGAAAAGGAACGCGGATGGGAGGGGCCTCATACCAATTTATTCACTTGTGCTGAAATGGCCTATGAACAAGTCAAGGTTGGACAATTAATTTTCCAAGCCCATTGCACACCTGGCCATACACCAGGCCATACCACCTTTATCGGAAATGGATTGGTAATTTCAGGTGATTGTTTATTCCTCGGACGTTGTGGCCGTTGCGATTTATTTGGAGGGGATGAGAACAAACAACGTCAAACCTTACGATATCTGAAAAGAGTTCTTACAACGCTTGTATCTGATGATATTGTGTTGCCTGGCCATCAATATGCATTGAAGGATGGAACCTTGCCGACTACGATGAAAGTTGAGGATTTATTACTCTCAAACTCAGCGCTATTGGCAGTTGATGATGACCGAGCATGGAGATCTCTAGACTTCCTTGCTTTTGATGACAACATGGCAAAGAAGGCGAGGCGGCAAAGAGCGAAGCGTTCTTGATTACAACAATCTGTCTAAATCCATCATTGACGGAACTGCTGCATCTTCCTCGGTTTTTTGGTCTATCTCGTGTTGCTTCCATTGTGGAACAGCGGCATCTTGTACTTTTGATGGAAGTGCTAAACCATTCCAACCCAATTCTCTTGCTTTGTCGTGTTCGCCTGCATTTACATAATGCTCAATCCAAGTTTGGCGACGTTCTTCTTCTTCAGCAAACGCTTCATTAACCAATTTTTCTTCAGCTCTAGTATGGATAAGTTTCTTCTTTCCAGCCGCCTTAGATACCTGTGCAACAAATATTAACGCCAATAGGAAGAGAATTGCTCCACCCATCATTGCCAACAACTCGCCATCAAATGCAAGTAAATCACCATCAGAATTGTCGCTGTTAATGCTTGGGTCCGACTTTATACCACAGTCTTGGCCAAACGCTCCACTAGAAATCTCAGGGTCCCATGGACATGGGTCCTTTGAGTTTTGAATACCATCATTATCTGAGTCAGGGCATCCCCAATCCAAATCTAATGCAGGGTTTCCAATCGATGTGCCTGCTTCTTTGCGGCAGCCATCAGGTTGCCATGAAGGAATTATCGGTAGAGGGCCTTCTTCTCCATCAGGATCATAATTTGCTTCGTCACCATATCCATCCAAATCAAAGTCATTCCATTGAGATGGGTGAAGAGGGAATGAATCAGGCTGGTAGAAACTAGTAGAGTTATCTCCCCATCCATCCCCATCCATATCTGACCACTGGTCTGCAATTTCA
>Ga0206681_10000368_pt1 | contig 25139 bp, 21 predicted proteins | sample M150012015metaG_FD_161048 | JGI IMG/M metagenome (GOLD analysis project Ga0206681, IMG submission 161048) | Ammonia-oxidizing marine archaeal communities from Monterey Bay, California, United States - M1 500m 12015 | ecosystem: Environmental > Aquatic > Marine > Intertidal zone | place: USA... | reverse complement strand
CCGTAGTAGCATCTATAACTGCTCCATCAGCTGGCAGGTCAACAAAAGCAAATGAACCTCCAGTAACTCCCGTTATCTCTGCAGTAGCTCCATCACATGTAGCCGTTAATGCAAATGAAGAATCATCCCCTGGAAGAACTGTAAAAGTAATTATTGGGTCTGTTGTATAAATACCACATCCTGTATCTAAAGCATCTACTCTAGTATAAATAGATAGACCATCTGTTATAGCATAAGTACTACTTAATTCATTAGATGAATTTTCAGCATCAGATTCAGATAAATAATATGTTGTGGTATAGTCAGAAACCTCTAAATCTCCTAAAATATCTTGTGTAAGTGAATTTAAATCAAATTCAACCTCTCCATTTCCTACAGTATCACATAATGTTTGATCATCTATATCATTAATTTCAGGATATGGAATAACATTTAACATAAAAGATGATATCTCATAACAATTTGTATCGGCATAATCAACTCTAGCATATATCATTTGGTCATCACTACCATCAAAACTATCAATATTACTAATCGGGTTAGATCCACTCTCAGCATCCTCATTAGATTGATAAAAAGAAACACTTAGTTGGCTAGGATCAGGTGCAATAGATAAAATTAAATCCTGATTTGCAGTAAAATCAAAAATGAATGAATTAGTAGCCTCATCACATATGTTTAAATTTTCTGGAGATTCAGTAATTATTTCTTCTGCTACATTAATACAAACAGTTTCACTATACTCACATCCAAAATCATCTAAAACAACGTATGTATAACAATGTTCTCCAGCCTCAGTTGGTGTAACATTAATATTATTTCCATCAATAGCGGTAATTGATGCATCTTCATTCCAATCTTGAGAAACTATTTGTGATGGAGGCGCAGATAATGATGGATCAAAATCAAGATTCCATGAAAATAGTGTTCCATCATCAATTGCCCATGAATCAACAACTGTAAATGTCCAGTCTCCATTTAATGGAGATCCAATTAAATCAGCAAAAGAAGAACTCCCTGATGCTCCATAAGTTCCTGCAGGAACCGTGTTTCCTGAAGTTGCTGCATTAGAAATATCTTGAGTTGAAGTAGGAGCAAAACAATAATTCCAACCTGTTCCAGGTATTCCATCATCACCTCCATTATCGATAGGCACTCCTAAAAAAACTCCTGGATTATTGCCATCAGCATATGAAGCAAAATAAACTGTTTGTCCAGAAGGAGAAGTTAAAAGCATATCTAAATCTCCTAGATATGAATGCTCTATAACAACACATATTTGTATGAGTTGTGAAACATCTGTTAAGGTAAGATTATCAGCATAACATTCTACATTAATAGTAGATTCATAAGAAACACCCTGACCTGTTGTTTGAGTATCTTGCAGCCAAGTCTGCTCAAAAATTTCTGGTGCACAATCCTCTAGTTGTGTTGTTTCTGCTACACCTAAAATAGTTGTTGAATCACCAAAACATAAGTCAGGTTTTACAGCTTCTGTTCCAGTAAAGTCAATTGAGGGAGCAACAAGAACAATTTGACCAACTTGTTCTGATGAACATCCAAGTGGATTAGTATCAGTAATTGTTAAACCAACAGAATAAATTCCAGATTCCTCAAAGACATGACTTACATTTTGACCCGTTGCAGAAGCTCCATCTCCGAAATCCCAAGTATATGTAGCATCAGCATCAGAATTTGAAAAAGTACCTGATCCAGAAAAATCAACTTGTCCCCCTGGACAAACTAATATATTACCATCAGCATCAGGTGTAGGCGAGGTATTATCAATAGAACCTGTAATATCCTGACAAGGCTCATAACAACTTATTTCTGCCTCCCAACCACTTGTTGATGCTGCAGCATCGCTGGTAAAATTAATAGTAAGACAACCAGATGAATTGTCTGCAGCAACAAATCCAGGGCTATTCGCATTATTTCCCGAATAGGTTGTTGCAGGTGCTGTATTATCATCTCCATTATAAATTGTTAAAATATCAGCATTAGTCTGAGTGCTAAACCAAGTAAAATCTAGCTGAACCATTTGACCACTATTTTCAGGACAAATAGTAATTGTATAATTTTCATTACTTGTATAATTTCCAGATTCACCGCCAGAATCATAAAAATTACTAGAGCATGTGACTACTGTCCCTTCATCACTAATTAATACGTCCTGAGAATACCCTAAAAACGGCATAATTAAAACAAGCCAAAAAATATTTAAATTAAATTTTCTCATTTTAATTCTCTGGGTTTAATTAAAATAAGATAATTAGTGTTATCTACTCTGTAAATTTGTTTAGTCTTTGAAAAGAAATTGAAATTGTACAAAAGAGGATTAAAATCATTTCTTTTAAAAAAAGGTCTCTTAGGTTTATGATTATATATATCAAAAATTGGAGCTTCAGATAATAATGAAATTTTAGATATATCTTTAATATTTTCTTTATAAATAAAAATTCTATTTCTTAAAATATCTTTGATGTCTTTTAGTCTAACGGGTCTGTCTAAAATTTGACTTTTTAATTCATCCCCATATGCCTCATCTAATTTCAGCAGTTCATCCTGAGATAGTGGCAGATCAATGTTTGATGGATATTGGGTAATCCAACCTTTTTGATTATTACTATCATTTTGAGCTATTACAGCTCCAATGTTTGAAAAAATAACAATAGAAAAAAAAAATATAGTTTTTCTCATTAAAATATGGGTAGTGACAAAGAAGCTAATTTAATTTATTTTTTTTAAATACGGCAAATTTACTTAGTATCATTAAGTTTGATTTTATTATATTGAATATGCCAATAGAAATGATATTTCATTATATTTGTGCAGATATAAAATTATATTAATTAATAGATAATGAAAGTGGAAAAATTTATTTCAAATAATGAAGAACTTGGTGAAGACCATGTACAAACCTCAGATGTAACTCCTATAAGAGACGATGCATTTGAAAAATCAGATGAAGAAAAAATATCAATTATAAAAAAGAATATAAAAGAAATTATGCATACTCTTGGACTAGATTTAAATGATGATAGTCTAATGGGGACTCCAGCAAGAGTAGCTAAAATGTTTGTGAAAGAAATTTTTTCTGGTCTAAAACCAGAATTAAGACCAAAATCTTCCATATTTGAAAACAAATATAATTATGGCGAAATGTTAGTTGAAAAAAATATTAATGTCTACTCAACATGTGAACATCATTTACTTCCAATTGTTGGTAAAGCTCACGTAGCTTATATTTCTAATGAAACAGTAATTGGATTATCTAAAATTAATAGAATAGTTGAATATTATTCAAAAAGACCTCAAGTGCAAGAGAGACTTACTAAACAAATAGTTACAGAACTTCAAGAAGTTTTAAAAACAGAAGATATTGCTTGTGTAATTGATGCCAAACATTTATGTGTTAACTCAAGAGGAATAAAAGATATCGATTCTAGCACACTTACATCCGAATTTGGTGGAAAATTCAAATATGATCAGAAAACTAAAGATGAATTCCTAAAATATATTCAGCTCGAAACTTCATTTAATGGTCTATAAAATGTAATTTTATTAAATGCCTTCTAACAAAAGTAATAGTATAAAAATCTACAATTCTTTAACTGGGAAAAAAGAATTATTCAAGACTATTACTAAGGGATATGTAGGAATGTATGTCTGTGGACCAACAGTTTATAGCAACGTTCATCTTGGGAATTTAAGGACTTTTATATCATTTGATACTATCTACCGATATCTAAATCACATAGGTATGAAAATAAGATATATAAGAAATATAACTGATGTAGGACATATGGTTAATGATAATACTGAGGATCGAATTAGTGAAAAAGCTAGGATTGAGAAAATTGCCCCAATGGAAGTAGTTCAAAAATATACGAACGACTTTCATGATACACTAAAAAAATTCAATTTAATACCTCCTAGCATAGAGCCTACTGCGCAAGGACATATTATTGAACAAATTGAATTAATTAAAACAATGATAGGTAAAAAGTTGGCTTATGAAAAAAATGGTTCTGTATACTTTGATGTTATGGAGTATAATAACTCAAATGAATACGGAATTTTAAGCAAGCGAAACATTGAAGACTTAATACATAATACACGAAAATTAGATGGTCAATCTGATAAAAAAAACCCTCAAGATTTTGCGCTTTGGAAAAAAGCTGAGCCTCAACACATAATGAAATGGCATTCTCCTTGGAGCTTAGGACTCCCTGGATGGCATCTTGAATGTACTGCTATGAGTAGCAAGTATTTAGGAGAGAAATTTGACATTCATGGAGGCGGAATGGACTTAAAATTTCCACATCATGAATGTGAAATTGCTCAAGCAAATGCATGTTTTAACACAAATCCAGCAAATTATTGGGTACATGCAAATATGCTTACGCTTAACGGAAGTAAAATGTCTAAATCAACTGGTAATAGTGTTTTACCAAAAGAAATTATTTCAGGAGATAATAAACTTCTATCTAAGGCTTTTTCACCAAGTGTAATAAGATTTTTTATGATGCAAGCCCATTATAGAAGTATTCTTGATCTTAGTAATGATGCTCTTGTTGCTTCCGAAAAAGGATATAACAAATTAATGGATGCTATCGATAATCTTGATAATATAAAAGTTTCAAATAAAACAGAATTTAATGTCAAAAATTGGATTAGCAATTGCTACGAGGCAATGAATGATGATTTTAATACACCTATTTTAATTGCTCAAATTTTTGATGTAGTGAAATTTATAAATCTTGTTAAAGCAGAAAAGGCAAAAATTAAAGCAAGTGATTTAAAAGATATCAAAACAAAACTAAACGAATTTGTCTTTGATGTATTAGGGCTAGAAAAAAACAAATCAAATACAAGTAATGATAAAATTAAATCTGTAATTGAAATTTTAATTGAATTAAGGGATAAGGCTAGAAATGATAAGAATTTTAAATTAAGTGATAAAATAAGAGATGATTTAAAAAATGCAGGTATAATTTTAAATGATAGTAATGGTAAAACAGATTTCACAATTAATTAAGATTATAATAGATGAAATTATTAACATATCCTGTGATTTTATTAATTAAATTTTACCAAAAAACAATATCACCATTAACTCCAGCAACATGTCGATTTCAACCAACTTGTTCTCAATATTCTATTGAAGCATTGCAAAAACATGGAATATTTTATGGATTATTTCTTATGTCAAAAAGAATTTTAAATTGTCATCCTTGGGGGAGATCAGGATATGATCCTGTTCCTTAACTATTAATATAAAATAAAACTAATGATTACTTTACAAACTACATGGGATCCAAGTTCTGCAGGAATAGATCTTTTTGGAAAATTTACAATTCACTACTATAGTTTGATGTGGATAGTCGCCTTTATATTGGGTTGGTATATAATGAAGAGAATTTATTTAAAAGAAAATCTTTCTGAAGAAAAACTAGATTCATTGTTTATATATACTATACTTGGAACAATGATTGGAGCTAGATTAGGACATGTAATTTTTTATCAGTTTGAGCTTTTTGAACAAGACTTTTTTAGTGTATTCCTGCCCTTTAGATTTAATCCAACATTTGAATTTACAGGTTTTAGAGGTCTTGCTAGTCATGGAGCTGCAATTGGAATTATAACATCTATGTACTTATATAACAATAAAATTTTACATAAATCTGTTTTATGGATATTAGATAGAATAGTAATTCCTGTAGCTATAGGTGGAGCATTTATCAGAATTGGAAATTTTTTCAACTCAGAAATAATTGGATATAAAACTGATAGTGTTTTTGGAATAGTTTTTAAAGCTTTAGGTGAAGACTTTGCTAGACACCCAGCGCAATTATATGAAGCATTTGGGTATATAGTTATTTTTGTTATTATGTATTTTATTTATTGGAAGACTAATAAAGCAACTATTTCTGGTTACATGCTAGGATTATTCTTTGTACTATTATGGAGTTTAAGATTTGTAATTGAATTTTTTAAAGTTGCTCAAGTTGAAGGAAGAGAAGATTGGATTTTAGGAATGAATACAGGGCAAGTCTTGAGTGTGCCATTTATTATTTTAGGAATCTACCTAATGTTCAGAAAAAGATAGCAGATACTTTATTTATTAAATTTCCCTAATGTATCATGCATTATAGGTGTTGCCACAAATACGGAAGAATACGTACCAACTACAACTCCAACAATTAAAGCAAATAATAATCCTCTAAGGGAATCAGCTCCAAAAATGAACATAGAAACTAGTACAACTAGGGTTGTAAATGAAGTATTTAATGTTCTACTTAAGGTGCTGTTAAGAGCAGAATTTACAGTTTTCTTAAATTCCCATGTAGAATGTTCATTAAGAAACTCTCTAATTCTATCAAATACAACTACTGTGTCATTAAGAGAATATCCAATTACTGTCAAAATCGCTGCTATAAATGCTTGATCAATTTCCATACTAAAAGGCATAAATCTATATGTAATAGAGAAAATTCCTAAAACAATTAATACATCATGAAAAACTGCTGCTACGGCACCCAATGAGAATTGCCATTTTCTAAACCTAAATAAGATATAGAGAAATACAACAACTAATGATCCAAGTATCGCCAAAAAAGAATTCTGTTTTATATCATCTGCTATAGTAGGACTAACTTTTGCTGACATCATTTTCCCTACATTATTTTCTGCATTTAAAAATTGATCATAAGTGTAATTTTCTGGTAAAAATGTTTCAAGTGATTCATATAACTTTCTTTGAACATCTTCATCTGCTTCAGCAGTATTCTCATTTACTCTATATTTTGTAGAAATTTTTAGCTGATTTGGAGATCCAATTGTTTTAATTTCAGAACTTCCAAATACTTTATCAGTTGATTGTCTTACTTCCTCTGTATTCATATCTCTGTCAAACCTAATCGTATAGGTTCTACCACCAACAAAATCAATTCCTTGATCTAAGCCGGAAGTAAATAAAGAAAATAGCCCTGAAGAAATTACTACAAATGATAATATATATGCCATTTTTCTGTACTTAAGAAAATCAATAGACATGTTTCTAAACAAGCCGTTTGTGAAATAGGTAGAAAAATTAAATTGAGATCCTCTGTTGATATCCCAATTTACTAATAGCCTAGAGATAAATATTGCCGTAAAAAGTGATGTTATTATACCAATTAAAAGAGTTGTAGCAAAACCTTCAACTGGACCTGTTCCAAATACTTTTAGAATCAAAGCAGTTAATCCCGTAGTAATATTTGCATCTAAAATGGAAGAATATGCATTATGGTAGCCATCAACAATAGCAGCTTTTAATTTCTTTCCACTATATAATTCCTCTCTTACTCTTTCGTATATAAGTACATTTGCATCCACTGCAATACCAATAGTAAGTACAATACCTGCAATTCCTGGAAGAGTAAGAACAGCATCTGATCCAGCAAGAATACCAAATATTAATATCACATTAAAAACTAAAGCTAGATTTGAATAGATTCCTGCTTTACCATAATAAAATATCATCCAAACTAATACTAAAATAAGTGCAATAAGAAAAGATAATATTCCACTATCAATAGCCTCTTGTCCTAAAGATGGCCCAACCTCATCTGCTTGAATAATATCCGCAGATGCAGGTAATTTTCCAGCTCTAAGAACATTTGCTAAATCTATTGCCTCTGCAGTATCAAAAGAACCTGAAATCTCAGAATTACCACCAGAAATAGGGCCAGTTGTAACACCCGGAGCAGAATATACAATATCATCTAATACTATTGCAATTTGAGATCCCTGACTAAAGGCATCTCCAGTCATTTTCTCCCATATTTTCGCTCCCTTACTATTCATCTGCATACTTACAGTAGGACTAATACCATCCATTCCAAAGGATTGTCTAGCATCAGTTATCACTGAGCCATTTAATAAAGGCTTGTTTTCTCTATTACCCTTTAAAGCGTATAATTCAGAATATTCATTGCCTTCATCATCAATCTGGGTAATTCCCCATAAAAATTTAACATATCTCTGTTCTGTAGAAAGTAAAGATCTCACCTCAGGAAGAGATAAATATTTTGAAATAGCCTCTTTACCTCTAGAGTCAAATGAAAAAATTATAGGTCCTTCAGGATAACCTGGACCTCTAATTAAATCTAAAATAGGATTAACAATAGAGTCGACTTGCGTTTCAGAACCTAATAATTCTTCAATTTCACTAACCTCTTCATCCTGCAGAGAGTTCACTAAAGATTCATCAGATGAATCTTCAATATTTTTTACAACTTCATTTGCTTGAACTATAAACTGCTGGAATTCTTCTCCTTTAAAAGCATCCCAAAATTCTAGTTGTGCAGTTCCTTGTAATAATTTTTTAATTCTCTCAACATCTTTTGCCCCTGGCAATTCAAATAGAATTCTAGCTGAACTCCCAATCCTTTGAATAACAGGAGATAAAAGACCATCAGGATCTACCCTTTTTCTTAAAACTTGTAAAGCAGATTCAATACTTTCATCTATTTTTTTCTCTAATATTGGTCTGACTTCCTCATCAGACATATTAAAAGTAATTTCTTCACTTAAATTTCTATTGGCAAAAATATCCGGTGATGCAAGCTTACCGTCCTCCTTAATATTATCAAATGCTATAAAAAAGTCTTCTAAATAAGTGTTTTGACTATTTTTTTGTATTTCTTCAGCATCACTCAAAGCCTTATTAAATATTGGATCTGTACTATTATTAGATAAACTTTTTAGTATATCCTTAACTGAAATCTGCAAAATAGCATTTATTCCTCCCTTTAAGTCCAAACCTAATTTCATTGACTTTTTCTTAAGTTCATCATAAGTATAGTCAGCAATTAAAATGTTAAAAACTGGAGTATTTGAAATAGAATCTAAATATTTAATTTTTAGATCTCTTCTCTTGGTGTCAAAATTTTCCTCGGTATCATCAACAAGATTTGTAGAATAATTATCAGCTCTATTTTCGGTCTGATTAAACTGAAAAGTAAGAACTAATTGGAATATACATACTAAACCAAATAGCCATGCCAAAAATTTTATCAATCCTTTGTTTTGCATATTTTAATACATTTCAGTTAAAAGTGGAGCAAATATATGATATAAGAAATAAAATGCCAACTGATTCAATTCATTTATTAATTAGTTAAAAAAAAGGCAATGGATAGAATTATTACTAGATATCTAATAGATTGTTTGTTTTTCTAACACCTTCTACGCTTTCTTTTAAATGATTCAAATCAGATGGATCTAACTCAATTTCAACAATTTCTTCAATACCATTTTTTCCTAGTATTACAGGAACACCGATGCAAATATCATTTAAACCGAACTCACCATTTAAAAATGATGAACAAGGAAATATTTTTTTCTGATCACATATAATTGCTTGTGCTAAAGCACTAACAGCAGCTCCAGGTGCATACCAAGCTGAAGTGCCTAATAGTCCCGTTAATGTGGCACCGCCAACCTTTGTATCTTGCTTAACTTGCTCTAATCTTTCAGCTGAAAGTAGACCAGAAACTTTTTCACCATTTTTTGTTGCTTCAGAGATCAATGGGACCATACCCTTATCACTGTGTCCTCCTATAACCATACCATCAACATCTTTAATTGGAGAATCTAATGCCTCAGCTAATCTATATTTAAATCTTGCTGAATCTAAAACACCTCCCATACCAATAATTCTATTTTTTGGTAATGTGGTAGTCTTATGAACTAAATAAGTCATAGAGTCCATTGGATTACTAACAACAATAAGTATTGTATCTGGAGAATGCTCTAATAGATTTGAAGAGACTGTTTTTACAATTCCTGCATTTATGCCTATTAATTCTTCTCTAGACATTCCTGGCTTTCTTGGAATACCCGATGTTATAACACAAATATCACTATTTGCAGTTTTAGAATAGTCATTAGTTGATCCAATTATCTGAGTATCAAAATTGTTTAAAGAAGCTGTTTGCATTAAATCCATAGCTTTTCCTTCTGCATAGCCTTCTTTTATATCCAATAAAACTACTTCTGAAACAAAATCTTTAATTGCTATATATTCAGCACAACTTGCTCCTACTGCGCCGGCGCCAACTATTGTTATTTTCATAATAGATTATATAATTTTATGCATCGATATTAGCATAAATAGCATTTTTCTCAATGAATTCCCTTCTAGGAGGTACATCATCACCCATAAGCATTGAAAAAATCCTGTCTGCCTCAATACCATTATCAATTACTACCTTTCTTAGGGTTCTAAATTCTGGATTCATGGTTGTATCCCAAAGTTGAATAGCATTCATCTCTCCAAGACCTTTATATCTTTGAATCTTTGAACCATCACCATAATCCTTTACCAACTGATCTCTATCTTTATCACTCCAAGCATATTCCTTTTTTGCTCCTTTTCTAACTAAATAAAGTGGTGGAGTCGCTATATATACATGTCCATTTTCAACTAACTCTCTCATATATCTGAAAAAGAATGTTAAAATTAGTGTAGCAATATGACTTCCATCAATATCAGCATCACACATTATAACAACTTTGTGGTATCTAAGTTTCTCAATATTCAGTGCCTTACTATCCTCTTCTGTGCCAATAGTTACACCCAAAGCAGTAAATATATTTCTAATCTCTTCATTTTCAAAAACTTTATGTTGCATGGCTTTTTCCACATTTAGTATTTTACCTCTAAGAGGTAAAATTGCTTGAAAAGCTCTATCTCTACCCTGCTTTGCAGTTCCTCCCGCTGAATCACCCTCAACAAGAAAAACTTCACATTTAGAGGGGTCTTGTTCAGAACAATCTGATAGTTTTCCAGGAAGACCTCCTATACTCATTACAGATTTTCTCTGAACCATTTCTCTGGCTTTTTGAGCTGCATGTCTTGCTTGAGCTGCAAGGATCACCTTCTGAACAATTATTTTAGCATCATCAGGATGTTCTTCAAGATAATCTCTTAACATCTCTGAAACTGCTTGGCTAACACATGACGAAACTTCTTTATTTCCTAATTTAGTTTTTGTTTGCCCTTCAAATTGAGGTTCAGCAACTTTTACAGAAATTATCGCGGTCAGTCCTTCTCTAAAATCATCACCAGAAACTTCAAATTTTAATTTATCAAGCATCCCTGAACCTTCTGAGTATTTCTTCAGGGTATGTGTTAAACCTCTTCTAAACCCACTCAAATGTGTTCCTCCCTCGTGAGTATTTATATTATTAACATATGAATGTAAATTTTCTGCATATGATGTATTGTATATCATAGCAACCTCTACTGGAACACCATTCTTCTCCCCTTCAAAGGCAATAACATCCTTCAATAGTGGTTCTCTACTGCCATCCAAGAATTTAATAAACTCAGGCAATCCCTCTTTAGAAAAGAAAACTTCACTTTGAAATTCGCCTGACTTCTTATCTTTATCTCTTCTGTCAATTAATGTTATAGTAATTCCCTTATTTAAGAAGGATAACTCTCTTGATCTGCTAGCAAGAATATCATAATTATATTCATTTATATCATTAAAAATAGTTCTGTCCGGCTTAAAAGTAACTATAGTTCCTGTTTTATCTGATGTACCAGTCTCCTTAACTGGATATAGCGGAACACCTTTTTCATATTCTTGCTCCCAAACCTTACCATCTCTATGAACACTAGCCTTAAGAGATTCTGAAAGAGCATTTACACAACTTACACCTACTCCATGTAGTCCGCCAGAAACTTTATAAGAATCCTTATCAAATTTTCCGCCTGCTCCAATTTTAGTCATAACAACTTCTAAAGCAGAGACTCCTTCCTTTTTATGTATACCCACAGGAATACCTCGACCATCATCCTCCGTGGTAACTGAATTGTCTTCATTAATTGTTATAATAATATTTTTACAATGGCCCGCAAGTGCTTCATCAATTGAATTATCAACAACTTCAACTACTAAATGATGAAGACCTCTAGAACCAACATCACCAATATACATAGAAGGTCTCATTCGTACATGCTCCATGCCTTCCAAGGCCTGTATGCTATCAGCAGAATATTTTTGTGTACTTTCGCTCATTTTTTAATTTTAAATATGCTTAAAAATTACTCAAAAAAAATAATTGATTTTTTTAAGAATAATTCACTAGTACAAATATACAAAAAAACTATGTCTCAACAGATTAAAATATACTCAAAAAAAGAGGTAAGTTATTAACAATTTAGGTGCTTAATTTTTGATTAATTAACCGACTATTTATAGGTATCTCTGTGGAGCTTTAAAACCGCTCTTGTAGATTGATAGATTTTAAGGAATATTCAAATACTTATGGCTTTGAAGAGATATTTTCCATTTAGGATTTTTCTTTACATAATCTACCATTACAGGCATCATTTTTTCACGATTATCCCACTCTGGTTGAAGAAATAAATGGGCATTTGAGTTTGTTTTTTCAGCCTGTTGTTCCGCAAATTTTAAATCATCAGTATTATAAATAATTACTTTTAGCTCATTTGCTTTTTTATAGATTTTACCCACAGGATTCTTTCTTTTTTTAGGAGATAAGCAAATCCAATCCCAATCACCAGTTAATTCATAAGCACCTGATGTTTCAATATGTATTTTCTTGTTGTTATTTCTCAACCCTTTTGTAAGACTAGTCATATCCCACATAAGCGGCTCACCGCCGGTAATGACAATAGTATCGCTGTGTTCTAATGCATCCTCAATAATTTTTTCTGTAGAAACAAGTGGATGCGCTTGAGCATCCCAGCTTTCTTTTACATCGCACCAATGACAGCCAACATCGCAGCCTCCAATTCTAATAAAATAAGATGCTTTTCCTTTGTGGAAACCCTCGCCTTGGATAGTATAGAAAGCTTCCATAAGTGGCAGAACCTCTCCTTTTTCTAATAACTCTTGAGTGTTTTTATCCATCACTTGCAAATATAAAGATCTTAATTATCTATATTTAACATCGAATAAAATTATTAAGTATAAATGGGGTCTGAAGGAACAAGAATTAATAAGTATTTGAGTGAAATAGGCTACTGCTCTAGAAGACAAGCCGATAAGCTAATTGAACAAGGCAGAGTAATGGTGAATTCAAAAGAAACCGTAATGGGCTACAAAGTTCAAAAGGATGATACTATTCATGTTGATGGAGAAAAAATCAAACAAAAAAAAAGAAAAAGAATCTTCATCGCCCTTAATAAGCCTAAAGGAGTTGTATGTACGACAAATGCTGGAGTTGAAGAAAATAACATAATTGATTTTATAAATTTTCGTGAGCGAATATTTCCAATAGGAAGACTTGATAAAACAACTACAGGATTAATTTTATTAACCAATGACGGCGGTACCGCTAACAAAATCCTAAAAACCTCTTACAATAACGAAAAAGAGTATCTAGTAAGGGTCAATAGACCTATTTCAGAGGATGTTCTAAAAAAAATGAGTGAAGGAGTGGCAATTGTTGGTAAAAAAACTAGAAAATGTAAAGTGGAAAAATTAAAATCTACAGAATTTAAAATTATTTTAACTCAAGGTTTAAATCGACAAATAAGAAGAATGTGTGAATATTTTGATTTTAGAGTTGTATCCTTGAGAAGGATTAGAATTATGAATATAAAATTAGATGTTAAAGAAGGAAAATATCGACTGTTAAACGATAAAGAAATTTCTGAACTTACTAATATGTTGAAAAAATAAATGCAAAAATTAACTCCATTTCATCTAGCAATTCCAGTTGATAATATTCCTAAATGTAGAGAATTCTATAGAGATATTCTTGGCTGTGAAGAAGGCAGAAGTAGTGATCATTGGGTGGACTTTAATCTTTTTGGCCATCAATTAGTAATTCATTATAAAGAAAAATCAAACGAAAAATTTCATACAAATCCTGTAGACGGAAAAGATGTACCAGTACCTCACTTTGGTGTTATTTTGGAGTGGAATGATTTTGAAAAATTTTCAAAGCACCTAATTAAAAAAGGAATTGAATTTATTATTGAACCTTATATTAGATTTAAAGGATTAGCTGGTGAACAAGCCACCATGTTCTTTAAAGATCCATCCGGAAATGCTCTTGAATTCAAATCATTCAAGGACTTTAATCAAATTTTTGAAAAATAATTGATATTCAGGTTTATAGATTATTTGTTTGTATAGGCTTGAAGCGTGTTTTTTAAAAGCATGGCGATTGTCATAGGACCAACACCCCCTGGAACTGGTGTTATATGACTTGCCTTTTTGGAAACATTTTCATAGTCTACATCGCCTACAATTTTGTACCCTTTTTCTGAATCATCTTTAACTCTTGTAATTCCTACATCTAACACTACTACCCCTTCTTTTACCATATCGGCTTTAACAAAATTAGGTGAACCAAGAGCAGAAATAATTATATCAGCCTTTCTTGTTAATTCCTGAATATTTTTAGTTCTACTATGAGCAAGTGTTACTGTTGAATTTCCAGGATTAGATTTTCTACTCATAAGTATACTTATCGGTCTTCCAACAATATCTGAGCGTCCAATAACAAGCGTATGTTTACCTTCCGTCTCTACTTTATATCTTTCTAATAATTCCATAACCCCATAAGGTGTGGCAGAAATAAAAGTGGGCAAATTAAGTGCCATTTTTCCGAAATTAGTGGGATGGAAACCATCTACATCTTTAGCTGGATCTACAGCCATTAATATTTTTTGAGAATCTATATGACTAGGAAGTGGAAGCTGAACTATATATCCATCAATTGCATTGTTATTGTTTAATTCATGAACCTTATTAAGTAATTCATCTTCAGTTGTAGTCTTCGGAAGTTTTACAAGTGTAGAATCAAATCCTACTTTTTTACATGCTCTAACTTTACTGCCAACATAAGTCAAACTAGCTCCATCCTCTCCTACAATAACTGCTGCAAGATGAGGAGCACGAGAGCCACCTGCTACAATTTCCTTTACAGCAACTGCAATTTCATCCTTAATATCACTGCTTGTTTTTCTTCCGTCTAAAATGATCATTATAGTAATTATTTTTTTGCATTTTGCATCATCTGCATCATTTTTGCACCGCCATCACCTTGCATCATTTTCATCATTTTACTCATTTGTGAAAACTGCTTCATAAGCTGATTTACATCATCAAGACTTGTTCCTGAACCCATACTAATTCGTTTTTTTCTAGAGTGATCTATCAGTGCTGGATTCGAACGCTCTTTTGGAGTCATGGAATGAATAATTGCCTCTATATGTTTAAAAGAATCATCATCAATATCTACGTCTTTCATCATCTTTCCAGCACCTGGAATCATGCCAACTAAATCTTTCATGTCTCCCATCTTTTTAACTTGCTGAATTTGATTTAAGAAATCATCAAATCCAAATTTGTTCTTTGCAATTTTCTTTTGAACCTTTCTAGCTTCTTCCTCATCGAATTGTTGCTGTGCTCTCTCAACAAGTGAGACAACATCTCCCATTCCAAGTATTCTATCGGCCATTCTCGCAGGATGAAATGCATCTAGTGCTTCCATCTTTTCACCTGTTCCAATAAATTTTATAGGTTTATCTACAACACTTTTTATTGATAGGGCTGCACCACCTCTCGAATCACCATCTAGCTTGGTTAAAACTACTCCATCAAAATCCAAAATATCATTAAAAGTTTTTGCACTATTAACTGCATCCTGACCTGTCATTGAATCTACTACAAATAAAACTTCTTGAGGCTTAATAGCTTTTTTAATATTTGAGATCTCTGTCATCATAAATTCATCTATAGCTAGCCTACCTGCAGTATCTACTATAACCAAATTAAATCCTTTTGATTTAGCATGTTTAATACCAGCTTTTGCAATCGATACTGGATCTTTATTTTCCTCTTCACTATATACCTCAACATCTAAATCTTTTCCAAGTACATGTAATTGTTCAATAGCCGCAGGCCTGTATACATCACAAGCAACCATAAGAGGTTTCATGCTATTTTTCTTCCTTAAAAAATTAGCAAGTTTAGCTGAAAATGTTGTCTTACCAGATCCTTGCAGTCCTGACATTAATACAATAGAAGGCTTTCCAGTTAGATCAATTTCAGAAGAATCTCCTCCCATTAGCTGAGTCAATTCATCCTTGACTATTTTAATCATCAGCTGACTAGGCTTTAATGAAGTTAGTACATCTTGACCTAAAGCCTTTTGCTTAACTGTTTCCGTAAAATCTTTTGCTGTTTTATAATTTACATCTGCATCTAAAAGAGCACGACGAACTTCTTTAAGAGTTTCGGCAACATTAATCTCTGTAATTCTACCATGGCCTTTTAAAAGTTGAAAGGCTCTATCTAATTTACTACTAAGACTATCAAACATATGATAACTGTTTTATTAAAAGTCAAATTTAAAAAAAGTAGCTGTTCTTTCTAAATAAAAACTACATTCTATCAACTACACCAATTCCAAGTAATCCCAAAGCATTTTTAATCGTATATCCAACTGATCTACACAGGTCTACTCTAAAACTTTTCTCGTCTAACAATGCTGATTTTAAAACAGGAACACTTTGATAAAAGGAATTAAATATTTTAACCAAATCATAAAGATAATTTGCTACAATTCCTGGATTATGAATTGAAGCAGCATTTTGGATTATCGAAGGAAAAAATGCTAATTGCTTTATGAGTTCTTTCTCCTTATCTTCCAAAGGGCTTTGATATTTTTCTTTTGAAAGCTCAAAATCTATCCCCCTAATTATAGACTGAATCCTTGCATAAGAATATTGAATAAATGAAGCAGTATTACCTTGAAAATCAACAGACTCCTTAGGGTTAAACAAAATTCTCTTTTTTGGATCAACTTTGAGAATAAAATATTTTAAAGCACCTAATCCAATGGTTTCATAAACCTCTTGCTTTTGATTTTCATCATACCCATCTAATTTTCCTAATTGCTTAGAGATATTTTTTGATGTTTCACTCATCTCTTCTAACAAATCATCCGCATCAACGACTACTCCTTCTCTACTTTTCATTTTTCCAGTAGGAAGATCAACCATTCCATAACTTAAATGGAATAAATTTTCTGCCCATGAAAAACCTAATTTTTTTAGTATTAAAAACAAAACCTTAAAATGATAGTCTTGTTCATTTCCAACAGTGTAGACCATAGAATTAATATCTGGATGATCTTTTACTCTCTGCACAGCTGTTCCAATATCTTGAGTCATATAAACAGCTGTCCCATCAGCTCTTAAAACAATTTTTTCATCTAATCCATCACTTGTTAAATCACACCATACAGATCCATCACCTTTTTTGTAAAAGACTCCTTTATCCAGACCTGTCTTTATAAATTCCTTGCCAAGAAGATAGGTCTGACTTTCATAATAATAAGAATCAAAATCAACTCCAAGTCTTTTGTAGGTAACCTCAAATCCGTCATAAACCCATTGATTCATTTTTTTCCAAAGATTCACTACTTCTTTATCACCAGCTTCCCATTTTAGTAACATATCTTTTGCTTCTTGTAATATTGGGGCTTGTTGTTTTGCGTCATCTTCACTTGTGCCTTGCTTAACTAAATCTTTTACCTGATCCTGGTAGACTTGATCATATTTTACATAATAGTTTCCAACTAATTTATCTCCTTTTAACCCAGATGATTCAGGTGTTTCTCCATTTCCATAAGCAAGCCATGAAACCATGCTCTTACAAATGTGAATACCTCTATCATTAATTATTTGGGTTTTATAAACTTTTTTTCCTGATGCCTTTAGTATTTCAGAAACACTATATCCTAATAAATTATTTCTAATATGTCCCAAATGCAAAGGCTTATTTGTATTTGGAGAAGAATACTCAACCATAACTGCATCATTAGCAGTTGGAGTAATGAATCCATATTTTTCATTAGATTTTATTGACTCAAAAAAATCTAAATAATATTCATCAGAAATCACAAGGTTAAGAAAACCTGAAACAACATTATATTTTACTACATAGTTCTGTTTTTCAAGATAACTTCCAAGCTTTTCTGAAATATCTTTAGGATTTTGTTTTAAAAGCTTAACAAAAGGAAAAATGACGATGGTTATGTCTCCTTCAAACTCTTTTTTTGTAGGCTGAAATTCAATATTTTTAACTCCAACATTAAAAAGCTTATCAAAAGCATCAATTACATTTTTTGAGAGTATCTTTTGAAGTTGCATATTGAATTATAATGTATAAATATAGTGCTTAATAATCTTATTTTGAAATTGGAAGAAAGACTTCAGCTATCATACATCTTACACTTCCCCCTTCACACCTTTCAATAGTAGGGATTGGACTAGATATAACTTTACAATGCTTCTGTATTTTATCGACCTGCCCCTTAGTTAATGCTTTATAGGCTGTTTCACTCATAACTAGTAAAGGATTTCCACTAGAATCTTTAAGTTGTAACATATTTCCTGAAAAATTCCCTACTTGATCTTCACTAATTTCAATAATTTCTTTTTTATTTTCAATTAAATGGTTTGTTAGATTCTTACGTTGAGCTTCATCATCAATTGAATCTAGGCAAATAATTACAAATGCCTCAGCTACACACATCATAACATTGGTATGATAGATAGCTAGTCTTTGACCTTCAACGTTTTGGAACGAATTAAAAATTACAGGAGTATATTGAAAATCCTCACAAAATTCAATTAGTAAATCCTCTGAAGATCTTTCCGATATAGTACAATAAGCTTTTCTGTTAGCTCTATCTAAAACCATACTTCCAGTACCTTCTAAAAATAGATTTTTATCCTCTGCAGAAGTATAATCAACAACGTTTTTGATATTAAATCCCTTGTTTTCAACAAAACTAAAAACATCTTCTCTTCTCTCTAATCTTCTGTTAATTGCAAACATAGGATATATAGCTATATCTCCGTTTGAATGAAATGATATCCAATTATTTGGAAAAACAGCAGATGGTGTTTCATGTTTCAAATCATCATCAAAAACTAGTACATTAATCCCATTGGATTTTAATTTTTCAACTAATAAATCAAATTCTTTTTGTGCATTTTCATTAACTGACTCTAATGCAATCCCCTTTTTTTGATAATAATTATTACTAGCCGTTTGATCATTGTAATTAAAATTAGCTGGTCTAATCATCAATATGTTATTTGTTATCTGCTGCATATTTAATTTTCTCTAATTAATGGTAAAGTTGAACATCTTAAAAGACCGCCTTGTTTTGATGCTTCAGAGTATTTTATTTTCTCAACAATAAAATTATTTTTTTCAAGCCAAGCATTTAATCGGATGAAAGATCTATCACTTACAACAATATTTTCATCAATAGAAAAAATATTACAGTGCATATTATACATCTCTTCCCTACTTATTTCAAATATATTCTCTGCTCCAAATAAATCAACAACCCATTTGTATTGATTTCGATCTAAAAATCCTTCAGGACAAGCAATTGCTTTATTCTTTCCTACTGGCTGGAAACAACAATCCAAATGCAGTGCATTGTTTCTCGGATCATCATTAGATTTTAGGAGTTCAAAAGGTATAATTGTTTTATTTGGAAATAAATTTTTTATAGCATTTACTGCTTTAGTATTAGTTCTCGCTGTTATATAGTTTGAAAAGTCACTTGCTGAATAGGTTCCAATAAAAATATAATTTTCCCATAACATTACATCTCCTCCCTCTACATGACACGTTTCAGGCAAATGAATTATATCCTGATTATCAATTTGATTATAAACATGCTTTATTCCTTGAATTTCGTTTTCTCTTTCTTTTACAACATTGGCAAAAACAAATTTATTATCTATTACAAAAGCAATATCTCTAGAAAAAATTTGATTATAATTTTCAATTTTTTCAGGCCTATACACGACTACATCATGTTTTTTTAATACTTGATAAAACTCTTGCATTTCCTGAATTAAATCCTCTTCAACTGGATATGTGTTGTTTAGTACATGCTCCCTACTTTTAGGATCAATACAATCTTCTAATTTTGGTGCAGGACCTAAACTTACAGCTGTTCCTAATACAACTGCTTTTAGTTTTGAAGTCTCATTATTTACATTGAGATTTAACATTCAATAAAGATACAAAGAAAGTGTGATTGAGAAGGATATATTACCTCTTAGAAATTGATTTGAATTTTCTAAGTGTACTGCCAGTATATAATTGTCTAGGGCGTCCAATTGGTTCATTCATTAACCTCATTTCTCTCCATTGAGCAATCCATCCAGGTAATCTTCCCAAAGCAAACATTACAGTATACATGTCTGAAGGAATACCCATAGCTCTATATATTACTCCAGAATAAAAATCAACATTCGGATATAATTTTCTTTCAATAAAGTAACTGTCTTTTAAGGCTTGTTTTTCTAATTCTTTTGCAATGTCTAAGACAGGGTCGTCAATACCCAGTGTTTCTAAAATACTATGTGCAGCTTCTTTTATTATTTTTGCTCTTGGATCATAATTCTTGTAGACTCTATGTCCAAATCCCATCAGCCTAAATGGATCTTCCTTATCCTTAGCTTTATTAATATACTTTTGGGTATTGCCACCATCTTCCTTAATGGCCTTAAACATTTCTAAAACAGCTTGATTAGCACCTCCATGCAAAGGACCCCAAAGAGCCGAGATTCCTGCAGATATTGAAGCAAATAATCCAGCATGTGCAGATCCTACAATCCTAACAGTTGAGGTAGAGCAATTCTGCTCATGATCAGCATGTAGAATTAGAAGTTTGTTTAACACATTAACTAAAACAGTGTTTTGGGTATAATCTTCGTTTGGTCTTTTAAACATCATTTGTAAAATATTCTCAACATAGCTTAAGTTCTTTGTTTTACTAGAATATTCTAATGGAAATCCATTCTTTTTTCTAAATGCCCAAGCTATAAGAACAGGTATCTTACCCATTACCTTAACAATAGGATTGTACATTTCTTCCTTGCTCCTGGTATAATCCAAGGAAACATCATCAGGATTAAAAGCAGTTAATGCACTTGTTAAACTTGACAAAACGCCCATTGGATGTGCAGCTCCGGGAAATGCATCAACAATTTTCTTTACATCATCATTTACGAAACTTTGTTCAATTATATCCTTATGAAATTTTTCTAGTTCTTCTTTATTAGGAAGCTCTCCAAAAATTAATAAATATGCAACCTCTAAAAATGAAGCTTTACTAGCTAACTCTTCAATAGAATAACCTCTATATCGTAGAATCCCTTTTTCACCATCTAAATAGGTGATTTTACTCTCACATGAAGCTGTGTTCTTATAACCTCTATCAAAAGTTGTAACTCCATTAGATAACCCTCTAAGCTTACCTATTTCAATACAAAGTTCACCTTCTGAGCTCTGAAGTATGGGGAGATCATAACTACCACCATTAACATTTAATGTTGCTTTATCTGACACTGTTAAAAAATATTGAAAATTTCACAAAAATTCTGTGCAAATTTACAAAATTTCTCTCGAATATTAAAGGATATTCGCAGTTGATTTTAAGGTATTGAGAATTTAAAGGCTGCCATTTGTGGATATACTGCTTTATCAGAGAGTTCTTCTTCTATCCTAAGTAATTGATTATACTTAGACATTCTATCACTTCTAGATGCAGATCCTGTTTTTATTTGACCGGTAGATAGCGCTACTGAAAGATCAGCAATTGTAGTATCTTCAGTTTCACCTGATCTATGAGACATAACTGTAGTATAGCCAGCATCATGTGCCATTGATACAGCATCAATGGTTTCGGAAAGAGTACCAATTTGATTTACTTTAATCAAAATAGAGTTTCCTATAGATTCGTTTATTCCCCTAGATAAACGCTCAATATTAGTAACAAATAGGTCATCACCAACTAATTGTACTTTAGAACCTATCTTTTCTGTTAAATATTTCCATCCTTCCCAATCATTTTCATCCATTCCATCTTCAATTGAAATAATAGGATATTTATCTGTCAAATCTGAAAGATAATCTGCTTGTGCCTTGCTATCTCTAACTTCTCCAGCTAAACCTTCGAATTTAGTATAATCATATTTTCCATTTTCATAGAATTCTGAAGCTGCACAATCCAATGCAATCATTATCTCTTTACCAAAACCATATCCAGCATTAGTAACCGCTTTTTTTATGGTTTCAAGGGCATCTTCAGTTCCGTCTAATTTTGGCGCAAATCCCCCTTCATCCCCCACACTTGTAGTTAAATTTCTACTAGTTAAAACTTTTTTTAATGAATGAAAAATTTCAGTTCCCATTTGCATTGCATGTGAAAAGCTTTTAGCAAGAACAGGAATTATCATGAATTCTTGAAATGCAATAGGTGCATCACTATGAGACCCCCCATTAATAATATTCATCATTGGAACAGGTAATGTATTTGCATTATCTCCTCCTAAATAAGCATATAAAGACATGTTTTTTTCTTTTGCAGCTGCTTTAGCTAATGCAAGAGATACTCCAAGAATAGCATTAGCTCCAAGAACTGACTTATTATCTGTTCCATCTAAGTCAATCATTTTATTATCAATTATTCGTTGATCATAAATTGATTTTCCAACAAGTTCTTTTGCAATAATATCATTTACATTACTAACAGCTTTAAGAACTCCCTTGCCACAATAATCATCTCCTGCATCTCTTAATTCTACCGCTTCATGCTGACCTGTAGATGCTCCTGAGGGAACTGCAGCTCTTCCTAAAATTCCACTTTTTGTAATCACATCTACCTCTATAGTAGGATTACCTCTTGAATCAAAAATTTGTCTTGCAATTATTTTATCAATGACAGACACTATTTTCCTTTTTTAGATTTTGTGATATTTTCTATAAAGATATCAAAAAGATAAGAAGCATCATGAGGTCCAGGACTTGCTTCTGGATGATATTGAACTGAAAAACAATTTTTATTTTTCATAGAAATTCCTGCAATGGTGTTATCATTCAAATGTACATGGGTAATTTCAATTTCTTTATTTTCTTCAGCTTCTTTTCTATCAACAGCAAAACCATGATTTTGAGATGTTATCTCACCCTTTCCAGTAATTAAATTTTTAACAGGATGATTGATTCCTCGATGACCATTATGCATTTTATAAGTAGATATTCCATTAGCTAAAGCAATTATTTGATGGCCTAAACAAATCCCAAAAAGCGGCAAGTTTCTATCAATAATATCCTTAGCTACATTTTGTGCGTTTACCAAAGGTTTTGGATCGCCAGGGCCATTTGATAAAAAATATCCATCTGGATTCCATACTGACATATCTTCAAAAGAGCTATCATAAGGGAACACCTTAATATAACAATCTCTATTTGAGAGATTCCTTAAAATATTTTTCTTTATTCCTAAATCTAGAGCTGCAATTTTATACTTTGAATTCTTATTGCCATAAAAATAAGGTTCCTTGGCGGATACAACAGAAGCAAGTTCTAATCCATCCATATTTGGAGTTTTACTAAGTTGCTCTTTTAATTTTTCAATCGATTCAACTTCAGTTGAAATTACAGCATTCATAGCTCCATTATCTCTAATATAAGACACTAAAGCTCTTGTGTCTACATTTGAAATAGCAAATAAGTTATTTTTTATAAAAAAGTTTTCTAGAGAATTGTCTGCAGAATATCTTGAATAATCATAATTAAAATTTTTACAAATTAAACCTGCAATTTTTATGCTATCAGATTCAATCTCATCATCTTTGACTCCATAATTTCCTATATGTGCATTTGTAGCAACCATTAACTGACCATAATAAGAGGGGTCAGTAAATATTTCTTGGTATCCTGTCATTCCAGTATTAAAACAAACCTCTCCAAAAGCTGAACCCTCTTTTCCAATAGCCTTTCCATAAAAAATTGTTCCGTCAGCTAAAAGTATTATTGCTTTTTTTCTTGCTTTATATTGCATTTGGAATGTGAATTAAGCAAAAATAATTTATAAAAATTAAAATCATAAATTTTTGCAAAAAAAAAGAAGTAAAAAATTTACTTCTTGTTTTAAAATTGTTAAAGATTAAATGCATAATCCAAAATCTGGATAACATCTTTTTCCTTTTTATATGATAGCTTCTTAGCATTTACATAAATTTCTAATCTTGAAATACTATTTTTATCAGCACTTAATAAATTAATAACAGATTTTTTTCTGAGCTTAAAAGGCTTTATGCTATTATTTAATTTAATAAAATAGGATGAAAACTTAGAATATTTATCATTAGACATTCTAACCATCGGATTATAATGCCCTTTAACAAGCTTAACAGAAAAACCTTTCATAATTGAAAATTTTTCTGTCTCATAAATAATCTCATAAACTCTATTGTCATCATTATAATAATAATTCTTATAAATTTTATCATTTATAGCTACATGCTTAATATTATTGAAATTGAATGAAAAAATTGAATCTGAATCTGTTAATTTTGCTTCAAAAGCATTTCTATTAATATTTAAATTAATGTTTCTAACAAGAAATCTTTCATTACTAAGAGTATGAATTTCTGCGCTATTATCCCATTCATCAAATAAATAAACAGAACCTAAAACAACATTTCTTGTATTATAAAAAAATGAAGATCCATAATTAGTGTCGTTACCACCAATAGATATTCCAGCATTAAAATTAGTTTGAGTATAAACTGACCCAGAAAGTAGTAAACACAATACAGCTAATATATTTTTCATAATTACTTAATTTAAATTGTACGAAATCTTCTTCTTTGATTCCATTTAATCATTTTACTTTCACCAAGAATATTTAATCTAGAAACTTTTATATTAAATATGTTTCTAGTTTCATTTAGTTGATTATTTCCGTTTTTTATTTCCATGTTTTATTTTTTATCATCTTTTTTTTCTTCAGCAGGAGCTTCTTCAGCAGGAGCTTCTTTAGCAGGAGCTTCTTCAGCAGGAGCTTCTTCAGCAGGAGCTTCTTTAGCAGGAGCCTCTTCAGCAGGAGCCTCTTCAGCAGGAGCCTCTTCAGCAGGAGCCTCTTCAGCAGGAGCTTCTTCAGCAGGAGCCTCTTCAGCAGGAGCCTCTTCAACAAGTACCTCTTCTATTTGATCTTTTACTTGATCTTTTACTTGATCATCAGATTTTTTTGAACCACGTTTACTTCTTCTA
>Ga0206681_10000367_pt1 | contig 25191 bp, 22 predicted proteins | sample M150012015metaG_FD_161048 | JGI IMG/M metagenome (GOLD analysis project Ga0206681, IMG submission 161048) | Ammonia-oxidizing marine archaeal communities from Monterey Bay, California, United States - M1 500m 12015 | ecosystem: Environmental > Aquatic > Marine > Intertidal zone | place: USA... | reverse complement strand
TACTTGAGTTTATTTGAAATTTCTGATCAGGCGATGCAACAAGAGCACAGGGCTCACAGGGAGTTGCCGGTAATGATGGTGTAAACGTATCAGATGCGCCGGTTGCTCCTGTGGCTCCATCTAAGCCGGCATGTTCAATAGAAATGTGACTTTTACGCCACGCACAAGCAGAGAGAATGTTCAAGTTTCAGATAAAGTTCTTTAGGGTTGAAAGGCTTAGTGATGTAATCGTTCATTCCTAGTTCGAGCAATTCAGCCTTTAATGAGACATCAGTAGATGCAGTTAGTGCTATTATTGGTAATTCCATATTAAATTTTCTAACCTCAACGGTAGCCTTTCTTCCATCCATTTGTGGCATTTGCAAATCCATGAGAACTATGTCGTACTCATTAGTTTTGATCTTGTCCAAAGCTTGAACACCGTTTGTAGCAAAGTCAAGCTGTACATTCCAATCCCGCATGATCTTTTTCAAAATAATGAGATTATAATCTAAATCATCAACGATCAAGATTTTAGAACCAGCTAAATTACGAGTAGTTTCAAACGGTGATTGGTGGATCGTGCCTTCGCCTGATTTTTCAAGTAATAGATCAAAATAAAAGTAGGACCCGTCACCTAAGTTAGACTCGATAAACAATTGACTTTGCATGAGTTCCAATAACTCCTTTGAAATAGCCAATCCCAATCCGGTTCCACCAAATTCTCTTGTAATGCTAGACTCAGCCTGAGTAAATTTCTCAAATATTTTGGTCTGATTCTCTTGGGAAACGCCTATACCATTGTCTTTTACACCAAACCTTATCTTACTCCCCCCGGTAGTCAATTCCAATTCTTTGGCCGAAATCTCAATCTTTCCATTTTTCGTGAATTTGATCGCATTGCTAACCAGGTTGGTCAGCACTTGACCAATTCTGACCACATCACCGATATAAAAAGGTGACAGATTGATGTCAATATCAACAACTATATTATTCTGTTTTTCGGCGGCACCTGCTACATGGGCTTTTCTCAAATTTTCTATCAAGCTGTTAAGATCAAATGAGGTATTATCCAGCTCCAGCTTGCCAGATTCTATCTTACTGTAATCCAATATATCATTGATCAGCAGCATCAGACTATTCGAAGCAATGTTCAGTATATCAATGTTTTCTTTTTGTCCCTCTAAATGGTCTTCCTTCTGTAGAATATGAGCCATCCCAATAATTACATTTAAAGGAGACCTTATTTCGTGACTCATATTTGACAAGAACTGTGATTTGGCATTAGAGGCATTCTCAGCTTCGGAAATGGCTGTTAGCAATTCAGTCTCAATTTCTTTCCTGCGGCTGACTTGTTCATTCAGGTAATCTGCAACCTGTAAAAGATCTTCTTTTCCAAAAGTTGTTTTTCTTTCCTTTTCGTCGGCTAAGGTTGATATCGCGGCAAGCATTTTTTCTATACTCTGTTCGCGAAGATTCTTTTCTTCTCTCAATTTGGAGGTAATACTCAGATATTCCTTTTTTGCAAGGCTGAAGTTTGTCTCCATCGACATTTTTTCTACCTGCGCTTGCATGGTTAAAACCGAAACTGACTCTATTAAGTTCAACAATTCAGAGCTATCTCTCCAATTCAATGACTTTAGATGCTTGTCCGCTAATGATGTTATTTCTTTACTTAGTTTCATAGACTTACTATTCTAGATCTCCTTATGTAGGCTCTTCCGCAATTAGGCAAAACAAGCAGCAGAGTGAAAATCAAGATCATTTTGTTCATTGTGAAAGTATGCTCAATTGATAGGGTAACAGTTCAATATCATCCTAAAGGTCACTACCAATTTCCCAACGTAACCATTGATTCCTTTTGAAAATAATCGGACAAATCAATGAATAGAACTAATTTTGCAACATGTCTAGAGTAGTTGTTGGCCTTTCTGGTGGTGTTGATTCTTCTGTTACCGCTCATTTGCTTAAAGAGCAGGGGCATGAAGTAATTGGCATATTTATGCGAAACTGGCACGATGAATCTGTAATTCTTGATGATCAATGTCCTTGGATCGAAGATAGCAACGACGCTCTGTTGGTAGCAGAGAAATTGGGCATTCCATTTCAAGTAGTCGATCTGAGCTCGGAGTACAAAGAACGAATTGTTGACTATATGTTTGCTGAATATGAAGTAGGCAGAACTCCTAATCCGGATGTGTTGTGCAATAGAGAAATCAAATTTGACACCTTCCTTAACACAGCTCTGGAACTCGGCGCAGATTTCGTAGCTACCGGTCACTATTGCCGAAAGGAAACGATTATGAATAACGGTGAGCCTGTTCACCGGTTATTGGCAGGAAAAGATCCTGTAAAAGACCAAAGTTATTTCCTTTGCCAGGTCAATCAGAAGCAACTTTCCCATGCTCTATTTCCGATAGGGGATCTGCTAAAATCTGATGTGCGAGAAATTGCGCGTAACGAGAATCTTGCGACTGCGGAAAAAAAGGATTCTCAAGGGCTTTGCTTTATCGGAAAGGTTAGGTTACCAGAATTTCTTCAACAAAAACTAGCTCCGGTAAAAGGAGAAGTTGTAGAGATTCCCTCAAATCATGATCGATTCAGTGAATCGCGAAATTCTCTCAAAGAGTTAGCAAGACCTTTCTCTTATCAAGTCCAAGATGGGAAAGTTGTGGGAAACCACACCGGAGCTCATTACTTTACAATTGGGCAACGAAAAGGACTCGGAATCGGCGGCTCTATGCTACCATTATTCGTTATAGGCACTGATGTGACCACAAATACAATCTACGTAGGCCAAGGCGAAGACCATCCCGGCTTGTGGAGAAGCGCATTGTTCATCTCCGAAGCTGATTGCCATTGGGTTCGGGAAGATCTACAGCTGCTTCCCGGAGAAAACAAAAATTATCTGGTGCGGATCCGATATCGACAAAGGCTGTATCCTGCTCAATTGATACGAGAGAACAATGGCCTTTATATTCAATTTGAACAACCTATGAAAAGTATTACTGCGGGTCAATTTGCCGCTTGGTATGATAATGATGAACTAGTCGGTTCCGGGGTCATTCATGAGTAATTCCAGGTACTCATTCAGGAAAATTCCGTTTGGATCTTGCTGCTTTCTAATTGCGTTGAATTCATCCCACTTTGGATACAGTTCTTTAAAATCCGATGCATTCTTATAATTGATCTTTCCCCAGTGCGGTCGACCTTGGTATTTTCTGAAAATAGACTCGGCTTTCTGAAAATATTCCTCAAAGGGCATTCCTTTGAATTGATGCACAGCGATATAAGCTGCATCCCTTTCATAGGCCGGACTGATCATAAACCCATCTGCTTTTACAAATCTGCATTCTATCGGAAAATGCACTTTGATATCCTCATTTTTGATCATTGACCTAAGTTCCAATAAAACTTCTTTTACATGATCTATTGGCACGTTATACTCCATTTCATAGAATCGAACAGACCTTTGTGTAGCGTATATCTTGTGGCTCCAATCCACAAAGCTACCATTGGCAATTCCCCATGCGGAGATCTTTGCTACACGCTTCGAAAATGAAGGAAACCACTTTACCAAATTTGATAGAAATAAAAAGAACCAGTGCTCAATTAAAACATCACCGATCTTTTTGCCCCACCCGTGCCTTTTAAACGCTTCATCAGTAATATTAAGCGTCTTGGTTTGTACCGTATCCGTATGTGGAAACCAGAAAAATTCAAAATTTCTGTTTTTTTGACTGTATTCGTTCCAATTCGCTAAACAATGGTCCAACGATCCTTTTCTTGTCTCTTCTTTGAGTTTATATGCTTTATCCAGACGCAGTTTGACCCGTGTAAATATTCCCATCACTCCAACACTGACACAGATAGCATCGTACAACGCTTTGTTTGAACTTTCACTGACAGTTATGAGCTCTCCTAATCCGTTTACAAAAGTGACTTCCAGGATCTGGGTCGAAAGCGTACCTAGTTTCCTGCCCGTGCCATGGGTGCCGGTGCTCAGCGCTCCTGCAATGCTTTGCACATTTATATCCCCCATGTTTTCTTGCGCTAATCCCAGATCAAAGAGTTCTTCGCCAAGATATTTTAATTTGGTGCCTGCCCAGACCGTTGCAGTTTGTTTCTCTTCGTCGAAATCTATTATGCCTTGTAACTCATCGAGAGAAACCAATATCTCATTTATCTCGATAATTCGTGAGAATGAATGTCCACTTCCTATAACCCGGATCTTTTTACCTTCCTTAGATGCTTTTTTTACCAGCTCCACGATCTCTTCTTCCGAAGCAGGATGCAGTATTTCTGTTGGGTTCGACTGAACACTACCTGACCAATTAGACCATTTCATAGCTGTACTTATAAAAATGAATAGCCATCGCCTCTATATGTATTACAAACATTGATAATCTCCCCGTTTCTGATCAAACTGATTGTATTGAACCGTTCAAATAATTCTCCTGCTTTAGCATGTCTGAAAAAAACCGGATCACCCAACTTTAACTCCCCACTATAATAAACAGGAGTTTGTACCTCCCCGGCTCCTTCATTCTTTTCCAGATTCATACCGGATGGTAAATAAGGCCGAGGTAATTTACTCGGACCAAAGCTGCCTGAGGCAATATACCCTCCCCCATTCAATGTGTAGATCCCAGGACGGGGCTTCCGGGCAACTTCTAATCCAAAAAAGGCAGCTGGTTCATGTTTAAACAGTTTGTAATCATCAAACAATGACGGCTGATAAAAACCCGAACCGATCGTGACCTCATTTACCCAATTTTCCTCCACAGAAGATTCAATACTGCCGGTTCCTCCCGCGTTAACAATAATTGGTTCCCGATCTGTAATCCCTTTATACAATTTCACGAGAATTTTTCTTCTGGCTGCAATTTTTGGTATGGAGCGTTTCTTAAGTGTTCGTACAATACTGCTTTTTGTCTTTTTACCATGTTGACCATCCGATACTCCGGCTATTTGTGCTTCGTATCCCATTAAGCCTACCGGTTCGACATTTTCACAGTTTACAATTGTATTTAGTAATTGCGTGAAATCCTGATTACTTTTTACAGATGAACGGTGAACACCAAAATATACACCGGGAAACTTTGTAGAAACATCCACGTCAATACAAACTGAGAAGCTGCATCCGATCTCTTTTCCAATCGTATTTAATTGGCTTACATGTTCTTCTCTATCCACCATTAACACAATGTTCTTCCCATTCTTAATACGATTTCCAACCTCCTCAATAGCCGCTCTTTGCATTGTCGGATATCCCAATAGTATATTGTCCAGCCCATTATCTGAAATGAAACAGGCTTCTTCTAAAGTAAACGACATAAATCCGATAAACGATTCTGATTTTTCCTGGATGTATTTTAATACCGTTACAGACCTAATGGACTTGGTCGCAATTCGAACAGGTTTTGTCCTACTTCTTTCCAGTAAGCTACTGATATTCTTATCCAGCATGTCAAGGTCAAGACAGGCAATAGGCAATGGTTTACCTGAAATGGCCTTTTTATACATTTCGTATCTCAACGCATCATTAATTCCAGACATTGTTAATTCAAAAAGTAATAAGTTCCGTCTAACTTAGTTATTTTGTACTAAAATAATCCATTTAGTTTGCCCCGATGTTTGACAATTTAGATAACGTAAAATCAGTTTTCGAATTTGACGATCCTACTGTATATGCTATTCCACTCTTTTTGATTATGATCGGAATCGAGCTGGCCATTGACCTAAAGAAAAGTTTAAAGCTATATCATGGTAAAGACGCTTTTGCAAGCATCGGAATGGGGTTGGGCTCATTGGTAATTGGTCTTGGAATGAAAACCATTGCCTTCATAGCCTTTAATTGGATCTATCATAACTACGGCATCTGGAAAGACATGAATCAACACTGGTGGGTTTGGGTTCTCTTGCTATTTGCGGATGATTTCACATTTTACTGGCACCATAGGCTGAGTCACTCCATGCGTATATTGTGGGCTGCACATGTCAATCATCACAGCTCGATCCACATGAATTTTTCGACCGCGTTACGACAAAGCTGGGTTGAAGTGCTCTATAAATACGGATGGTGGATGTGGCTTCCATTGGTTGGGTTTCATCCGGTTTTTATTATGACCATGATGGCTTTCAGTTTGATCTATCAGTTTTTACAACATACTGAATTAGTAGGTAAATTGGGGCCTTTGGAATGGATCTTCAATACTCCATCACATCACCGGGTGCACCATGCGACCCAGATAAAATATCTCGATCGAAATCATGCAGGTATTCTAATAATTTGGGATCGATTGTTCGGTTCGTTTCAAGAGGAAAAAAATGAAGATTTCCCTGTCTATGGCATAACGAACAATATAAGTACTTACAACCTCTTTAAGATCGCATCACACGAATATATATCGCTGTGGAAAGATGTCAAAAGAGCCCCTACTTTGATAGATAAGCTCAATTATATGTTCCAACCGCCCGGCTGGTCTCATGACGGAGAATTAAAGACTTCCAATCATTTGAGGCGAGTAGAAAAAGCAAAACAGCAAGAAAAATTCTCCTGATCATTAAATTCATCTTATTGTGCTTACAAGACGTAACCCGACATTGAACAAAAGGCTCCGGGTTCTGGCAGTGCTGGTACTTGTTTGTGTTGTCTGTTATTATTACAGACACTCTATTTATCATTGGGGTTATTATCGGCTTGGGTTTCTTCGGCACGATGTGTCCACGCTCCAACTGGCTACTGAGCCGGAACATATTGAAGAGATCGAACTACAGCGTGAAAATGCGCTCAGTGATGGGTGGATCACTGTGGACAAAACAGATCTTATCCCAACCAAAATAATTACCAACGATAAAATTATTCCTGCAAAATATCGTCTGAAAGGTGATTATCTTGAGCACGTCTTATCTCAGAAATATTCCTATCGAATTCAAGCCGCAGATACAATTTTTGGAATCCCCAAGTTTTCTCTACATCATCCGATACGCAGAAACAATGTAAGTGAATTCTTGTGGCAATTTGCTTGTTCGGAAGAAGGGCTGATCCGTTTGGATTACGATATCATAAGGCTAAAAGTGAATGAACAGGACCTTGGTTTGTATGCCGTTGAAGAGCATTTTGGCACTAACTTCTGCTCCCGCAGAAACTTAAGTGGATTCGTTTTGCGTTTCGAAGAAAAAGAATTCTGGGAACAGAAAAAATCGGAGACTCCCAAAACTGCAAGACAGTCATTTGAAACCTCACCGATTGACAGCTACAACACAGGAATGATCCGGAAAGATTCTATTTTATGGAAAGAGCATGAAGTAATTGTGGCAAAGCTCTATTTATGGAGAGCCGGTGTAATTCCAACCTCATCAATTTTTGACCCTACTAAGCTTGCCAACTATTTCGCACTCTCTGATCTCTGCTCAGGCCATCACGCAATAGTCTGGCATAATATGAGATTTTATTACCGACCCGAAACCGGTCTTCTTGAGCCTATTGCATACGATGGTGACTTGTATAACACGATACAAGAGCCACTGCACGCATCAGCACAGCAAACAGACTGTTGGAACTTTAGCTGCAAATGCCTTTCCGACCCAATATTTGAACAGGCATATATAAATGAGCTGAAAAGGATTTCGGGCACGGACTACTACTCACAGTTACTCAACAAATTCGAGGCTGATAAGTTAAAATACGAGAACATCCTTAGGTGGGAATTCCCTCGATATTCATTTGACGATCAGTTTCTTCGAGAAAATTCAAAGACCATCATAACTTATTTAGAAAAGCTTCAGTAAATCAATCTTGCATCGGTCTTTTATACCATCATTCAATTCGATTGGATCTCAAATTCTGTTCTGCGATTTTCCTGTCTACCCTCTGCTGTTTTGTTCGATGCAATGGGCCTTTCTGAACCATAACCAACCGGCACCAACCTCTCAACAGCAATTCCTTTGCTGGTCAAATAAGATACTACTGACCTTGCTCTGTCTTCGGATAATTTCTTGTTTAAACTTTCCGACCCGTAGTTATCAGTATGGCCTGACAATTCGACCTTCAGGCCTTCAACCTCTTTCATTAGTTTAACCAATCGGTCCAGCTCAGCGCTTGATTCAGGTCGTAATAAAGACTTTCCAACGTCAAAAAATACATTCCGCAAAGCAATTTTACTTCCAACTGCAATGTTCTTCAAAGTAATAACCTTATCAACCAAGTTGTAATCACTGTTCTGAGGTATGTCAAAATTTTCAGAATGAAACAGGTAGTCTTTTGCCTTGACCGCAATGCCATAGTTCTTTCCACTATTCAAAGAAAGCAAGAACTTGCCTGTCGCGCTGTTGGTGGAAAATGTCTGTATGACCCGCCCTGTCGTGTTATCGGTGATCTCAATTTTAGCTTCTACCGGTTCTTTGGTGATTGCATCAATTGTGCTACCCTTAAAAACTGTCAGGCTTTTTCTTTTAACCTCAACCGTTCTCTCAATCCGAACATCACTGATCGGATTTGCGATGCTCGCCAGCAAATAATCTTCAGTATCGATCTCGTGATACTTTTCCGGACCCCAGAACGTAATTTTATATAAGTCCAAACCTCCTTTTCCACCACTTCGGTTGGAAGCAATGTATGCGTATTTTTCGCTCGCTGTTAGAGCAAAAAAATGATCATCATAAGGTGTATTAATTGGCCAACCCAAGTTTTCTGGTTCAGACCACTGTCCCTGTTTTCTTTTAGACATGAAGATATCATACCCGCCCATTGAATTGTGTCCCTCAGAGGAAAAGAACATCAGATCTCCTTTGGGGTGCATGTACACCGACCCTTCATTGAACTTTGTATTTACTGCTTTACCGGCGGAATTTGGAAATTCATATTTCCTGGTTTTCTTATCCATTACCTGAGAGACATAAATATCATTGCCATAATTTCCCTCACCCTTTTTCCGATCATTGATGTAATACAACTTTTTCTGATTTGCATTGAAACTGCAGAATGTCTGATTGTCTTTTGTATTGATCTGAGGTGAAAATGAGACCATCGTGACCCATTTTGACCCCTTTAAATTGGATTCATAAATATCAAACTGACCATCTACTTCTTTGAACAGCAACAATTTGGTTCCGTCATAGGATAACATTCCGGTGGTTTCGTTACCTGCTGTATTGATCTCAGCACCCATATTTTCCGGTGCTGTAAATTTCCCATCTTCCAAATAAGACACGTATACATCATGGTCCCAGTCATAGCCGGATTTTGAAGGTCTGCCATTTTCGCGGTTGGAGGTGAACATTAACATTGAACCATCCATTGACAGGCATGGGCTGTAATCGTCCAACGGGGAATTTACCTCCTCAACATTATCTACCCATACCCTCTTTTTATCTCCACCTAAGGTGATCCCATACTTACATTCACTTATCCGTTTTGATAACATCTTCCCAAGCGATTCAATTTGTTTGGATCTGGATGAAGTCTGAAAATTTTTATAATACTTTGTGGCCTGATCCCATTTCATCTCCAATTGATATGCCGTACCAAGATAGAAATCAATAAACGGGTCAACCCCGGCATCCAGTTGGATCGACTTCTCGAGATAGCTCAATGCTTTGTGTCTGTTGTTCGTATACAGGTAGCAGTTCCCGATCTTAAAATTCAGTTCCGCATTATCCGGATTGAATTCCTGGGCCTTGAGATAGTTCTGTAAAGCCAATTTAAAATTCTCTTTGGGACTTATAATACTATAGATGGCCTCATTTCCAGCTTCGCGGAATTCATCCCCTTTTTTGATCTGTTCCACAGCTTTTTTAAACGCTTCCTTGTTTTCCTTAAAATTGGCTGCTTTAAATTCAACGTTGCTCTGAGCAAACGCGCAGAAACTAAATATAAAAGCAAGTAAAAATGTTATTTGATTTTTCATCCTACGCATTATTGACAATTTGCTACTTGATATTTTCTGGCTAATTGAGAACCTAGTTCTCTGCCCTTGGCCCAATCATTGCAAGCTCCTGATTGGTCCCTGAGCATTTCCTTTGAAATGCCTCTGTTAACATATGCGCCTGCATAATTCGGGTCTAGCAGAATTGCTTTATCACAATCTTTAACCGCTTCCGAATATTTCTCCGCTTTATGCTTGCAAGCACATCGGCCACTATATGCAGGAGCGTAGTTGGCATTGATCTTTATGCATTGTGAATAGTCTTTTTCAGCCTCAGTATATTTTCCCTGCTCATATAGCATGGCAGCTCTATTACTATAAGCCAGATAAAACTTTGGGTCAATGGATAGTGCACGACTATATGCATTTTTTGCGCCCTCAAAATCCTTCATCAGCCTTTTGGTCGTTCCAATATTATTGAACACAAAGGCTTGCTCCAAATTTAATTCTACCGCTTTCGAATAATCCGCAATAGCTAAATCGTACTTCTGCAACATCCGATAGCTGCTTCCTCTGTCATTGTATGCATTTGCCATTTCAGGATTAAGTCTGATGACCTTATCATACATTGCAATTGCCTTGAGATAGTCGCGTTTGAGGAACCACGCAACGCCAATATTGTAATTAGCGCTTTCATTTTTTGAATTAAAAAACAGTACCTGGTCGTAATCGGCAATGGCTGCTTCCTGATTATTTAAGCCCTGATACGCCCTAGCCCTGTTAAAATACGCCATCTCATGTTCATCATTCAGTTTTATCAACGTACTAAATGTCTCAATTGCTGTAGAATAATCTTCTATTTCAACTTGGGCAACGCCCTTATTGTAATACGCAAATTGAAAACTGGAATCCCCTTGGATCGACTTATTAAAATTAACAATTGCCGCTTTATATTTTTTTTGTTCAAAAAGCTCAATACCCAGATTGTATGCCTCTTGAGCCGCAGCTGTGATTTCATTTTCCGTATTAAGGACTTCGATTGAGTCTCTGTAAGCCTTTTCTTCTTCTGTTAGCTCCTCCTCTGTTTGGCCGTTAACGAGCATCGAAATGCAAATGAGACCAATTGTAAATAAATATGTTTTTAGTTGCATGATATTTTCGTTCATTAATTCGAAGGCCACTAAAATTATATTAATTGAGGATTCAACAAATAAATTTCCACTCTGATTTATTAACAATTGTGGGTACAGATGATTCACTTATCTTTGGATACAAATACATACCATATGTTGGGGCTTAAAATGGCAACAGATCCACGATGGGTCAATATCGTTGAAAAGAACATTGGAGAAATTTTAACTGATCATGCTTGGTGTGAACAGAAGGCTGCGAGCAATGCGATCACGTTAATGATCAAATATCCTCACCTAACCGATCTGGTTGATGCTATGGTTACTATTGCCAATGAAGAGATAACTCACTTTGGTATGGTACATGAAAAAATTAAAGCGCGGGGGTATGTACTAGGACCTGAGCGTAAAGATCCTTATGTGAATGACCTTATGCGCTATATAAGACGTGGAGGAAGTCCAACTGAAATTCTTGTTGATCGGTTGTTTTTTGCAGCAATGATCGAAGCAAGAAGCTGTGAACGGTTTCGAATTCTATCAACAGAAATTAATGATGAAGAGCTAAGAAAATTCTATCATGAACTTATGATAAGTGAAGCTAATCACTACACTACCTTTATTGCCTTTGCGAAGCAATACGGCATTGGAGTTGATGTAAATACACGTTGGGATAATTTTCTTGACTTCGAGTCGTCCTTAATGAAGGACTATGGAAAGCACGAAACTGTTCATGGATAGTTCAACCTATGAGACAGCGTTAAGAATTGTTTTTGAACCCTTCCCATACTTCTCTGTAAACTCCTCATTTACAATGTAGGTCTTATGTTGTCCAACTAATCGCGAGAATAGAACCTTTACCGCCGCACCATCCATCTTGTGCAATTTCAACGATACAAAGTTCGGGAAACTACCCGACCTCAATGATTCCCAACAATAGGGACAATAACACTCAACCAATTCACCTTCCTCTAGCGCTAACGGAGGATTACAGTAATATCCATAAACCCCAGGTTTAGGGTGCAAAATCAGGTTCGTCTTTTCACCGGTATTACGAGTCATTGTAAGCATCACTTCCCCATCCCGACTCAATCCGGCTGAACACTTTGGGCATGTATACTTATACTTTTCAGACATAAGGTTTTATTGTTACGTTAATAAAATTGACATTAATCCAAGGCTTAATATACGACGAATTGTTGTAATACTTCGACTAATACGCTGTTTTTTTCAACGAATGGATGTGTTTGCCAACAAAAATTAAGGAATGTAATTTCCTTGACACACTTAATTAGAACGGAAATTATTCCTTTATAGTATCCGAAGGGCCTCTAGCCATTCCTCATAAATATCTACAGTTTCCTGTTTCTTGTAGTTCATGCAAACCAAAATGCTTCTGCCTTTAGTGTGAATATTGCGTTCGCCCTGATCATTTTCAGAGAAAAGCTCATAGGAAAGCGTAAAACTTTTTGTGCCAATATGATCACAATGAACGCTGACCTTCACCTGGTCACCCAAATAAACCGGCGTCAGATAATCTATCTCGTTTCTGGCCAGAATCAAACCATTCGTCTTCCAATCCCAGTCTTTAGATACAAACTCATTAAATAAAGAGATCCTTGCCTGCTCAAAATAGGACAGGTAAACACTGTTGTGCACGTGTCCTGCAAGATCAATATCCTTAAATCGGACTTCTACAGGGTATTCACCATTCATTAAGCAATCGGATTTAAAACGACACTGAATACAACAATCGAATTAAGGTCTCTACCGTGATAAAATTTGTCAAGCGCACTTAATATGTTATTTGCTCGGAAGTACGAGGTATGCAAGACTTCTGCCCCCATTAAACTCCACTGAACCGTATACGAACTTTCTTTTACCTTGTATTCCCTCAAATAGGCCAACATTTTAAAGAGGCAATCTTCTTTTGTCAATCCCTCTGTACTATGGAATAAAAAAGACTGCTTATGTCTTGGATTAACTGTGATCAAATCCAGTTTCATGTGCCCCGATTGTTCTTTGTATTCGAAAACTATGCTATTGGATTCTAAACCACCCAAAAAGCCTTCGATCTCTTTCTCAACTTCACGCGTAATAGATGCTACTGTGCTCATTTTTTCCCTGATCTGTTAAGTTGCAAATGTACTCATTCTATAGTCCCAACGGAAACTCAGCTAGGTTTAATCCTCCAATTCAACAGACAGGTGCAGGATCAGTCATCCAGCGTAGAATAATCAGAATTCCTGCTTATAAATTCCGGAACGATCTTTTTCATCTTCAAAACAATATCCGTGTTTTGTTGACCCTCGAATGAATCAATCAGCTGCAATATGACAGAATCTACTTCCATATAGTCGTACTCCTTGACACGACCGATCATAATTTGAGGATGGTGTGTTGGCAAAGTGTTTTCTTCTGCTGTTAGTAGTTCTTCATACAATTTTTCTCCGGGTCTCAGGCCAGTGATCTTTATATCTATGTCCTCTCCCAGCTTCAATCCACTCAAACTTATCATCTTTTTTGCCAGATCAATAATTTTTATTGATTCTCCCATGTCAAAAACAAAAACCTCTCCCCCGTCACCCATTGTGCCAGCTTCCAAAACCAATTGACAAGCCTCGGGAATAGTCATGAAAAATCTGGTAACTTCTTCATGGGTAACCGTAACCGGCCCGCCCTCTCTAATTTGTCTTTCAAACAGCGGGATTACTGAACCGTTACTTCCCAAAACATTACCAAACCTCGTTGTAACAAATTGGGTACTGCTAGTTGCATTGAATGATTGACAATAGATCTCCGCAATACGTTTTGAAGCGCCCATTACATTTGTCGGGTTTACCGCCTTATCCGTAGAGATCATTACAAACTTCTTCACATCAAACTCTCCAGCCAGGTCCGCTAGTATTTTAGTCCCCCGAACATTGGTCAAAACTGCCTCAGACGGATTATCTTCCATTAGGGGAACATGCTTATAAGCTGCCGCGTGATATACGATATGCGGTTTGAATGTGGAGAACAGATTCTTCATCCGGTGAAAATTGGCTACATCTCCAATTACCAAGGAAAGCAACTCCTTATTATTCCCTTTCAGATCATTATGTACGTCATATAATGCGGATTCTGCCTGATCCAGCATCACTACTTGTTCTGGGCTGAATCGAAGTACTTGTCTAACTATCTCTGAACCTATTGATCCTGCTGCACCCGTAACTAATATGCGTTTTCCATTTAGTTCATTACTGATCTTCTCCTTAGATAATTTAATCTGTTTCCTCCCTAGTAGATCCTCTATCTTCACCTTGCGAATCTGACCTGCCTTTAGCTCCCCATTAACCCAACTTTCAACTGGAGGAATAGAGAGCGTCTCAACCCCATAATCTATACATATATCAATAACCTTTTTTTTGTTAGACATATCAGGTTTAAGAACACCTATGATCAAGCTATCAATATCATTCTTCTCAAGGATTTCAGGCAGATCTGAAGTAGATTGAATATTTACGCCTTCTAGTCTCTTTCCAACCTTTTTTGTGTCATCGTCAACATATGCAAACAATGAATTCTGATTCTTCTGGTCCTGTTCGAGGGCCCTCTTAAGCATTAACCCAAGCTCGCCTGAACCGTAAATAACGATCGTTCTTTTCACTTTTCCCTTCTTCCTTGTTTCCAAATAAAGCAGCTTTATCATAAATCTGCTGGAAAGCATTAGAAAAAGGGTTATCAAAAAATCAAGAATAATAATAGGACGTGGCAGAAAATAAAAGCTATCCACGAAGTGATAGCGAATTGGCGAGATCAAAGCAAATACGATCGATCCACAAGCAATAGTAAAAAACAATCTTTTTGCATCCTCGGAGCTGGTATAACGAATAATCCCACGGTAGGTTCTTGCCACATAAAATGAAGCGGCTCGAACAAGCAGAAATATAGGGATGGCCCATTCCAGCTGCCTCCACTCCTTTTCCATAAAAACAGTTCTATCTGCAACAAAATCAAAACGTATGGCATAAGCTATCGCAAGTGACAGAATACAGATTCCCAAATCAATTAGAAAAATCAGCCATCTTGGGGTATTTTGTTCGGGTAGTTTAATCATTTCAGCTCCTAGGTCCGTTCAAATATACTAAAAAGGTAACCCATGAATAGGAGTTAAAATTGTGCTAACTATATTTGCCAGTAATAAAAAAAGTATGACATCATCATTAGTAACAGGAGGAGCGGGGTTTATTGGTGCACATGTCACCAACGAGCTCATCGAACTTGGCCATAGCGTTGTAGTGCTGGATGATTTAAGTGGAGGATATGAAGATAACGTGAATCCTAAAGCAGTCTTTGTTAATGGCTCAATCACCGATTATGAGCTGGTGCTTGAGCTTTTTGAAAAGCACCATTTCGACTATGTATACCACCTTGCAGCATACGCAGCGGAAGGGTTAAGCCATTTCATCAGACGATTCAATTACAATAATAACCTAATAGGTAGTATTAATTTAATCAATGCCTCGATCAAATTCGGAGTCAGCTGTTTTGTTTTCACTTCTTCAATTGCGGTATACGGAGGTATAGCTCCTCCAATGACCGAAAATGACTATCCGCACCCTGAAGATCCATACGGGGTGGCAAAATTTGCGGTAGAACAGGACCTCAAAACGGCAAAAGAAATGTTTGGATTGAACTATGTTATATTTCGACCTCACAACGTTTATGGTGAATATCAAAATATAGGGGATCGTTACAGAAATGTAGTTGGTATTTTCATGAATCAGTTGATGCAAGGTAAAGAGCTGACAATTTTTGGAGACGGGCAGCAAACTCGTGCATTCAGTTATATTGGCGATGTTGCACCTCACATTGCCAATTGCGTGAATTATCCAAAAGCCATTAATGAAATATTCAATATTGGTGCAGATCAGGAATATACAGTTAAAGAACTTGCTGAAACCACTCAAAAAGTAATGGGGATAAACGGGAAACTCAAATTCTTACAAGCCAGAAACGAGGTGGTTCACGCATACGCTGATCATTCCAAGGCAAGTAAAACATTCAATCAGGAGAGCTTCACCTCACTCGAAGATGGATTAATAAAAATGGCCGTGTGGGCAACAAATAACGGATCCAGAAAGAGCAATAAATTTGATAATATTGAAATATCAAAAAATATCCCACCCATCTGGCTTGAAGAATAATTGATGCTACCCTATTCAAAAAAACCGACAAAGATCATAAAACACGAGGGGACCGATATCCCTTCATTTCTATTAGAAAAAGAAGATAATCTTGATCGAAATACGGTGGCCTCCTTCGGGGATGAATGGACAAAATTCGGACATTTTTCATATGAGGAAATTTCTACTGCAGGTGACCAGTATTTTGACATCGTAACAAATGAAATGTGTCATAAGGATTCTTTGGTTCTTGACCTCGGTTGTGGCACTGGAAGGTGGTCTTACTACTTATCCGACAAAGTCAAGTTTATCGAAGCAATAGACCCCAGCAAATCAGTATTATCGGCATCAGAGCTTACCAAAGATCTTGGAAATGTCAGGGTTACTCAGGCTGCGGTAGGGTCTATTCCTTTTGAAGACCATTGTTTTGATTTCGCTATGGGAATCGGTGTTTATCATCATATCCCGGACACATACAAAGCCATTTCAGATACAATCAAGAAATTAAAAGTGGGCGGGCATTTTCTTATTTATTTGTACTATGATCTGGACAATAGAAGTAAATTGTATAAAGTATTATTCGGCGCCGTCAATTTATTCAGGGTGTTGGTCTCATCACTGCCAAAACGTCTAAAGAAGTTTGCTTGCGAGTGTATTGCCCTATTCATTTATTTGCCGATGGTGATCTTCTCGCGTTGCCTCAAATGGTTCAAAGCTTCAGAAGCATTCTTGAAAAAGATACCCCTTTCTTATTATGCCGATAAAAGTTGGAAAATAATTCGAAATGACGCACTCGACCGATTCGGGACTCCACTGGAGCAAAGGTTTTCAAAAAAAGAACTAATAGGGCTTCTTGAATCTTGCGGATTGGATAATATTGTAGTTTCGCCGGGTATGCCTTATTGGCATGCGGTAGGAAGAAAGTCTGATTAGTATCAAGAATGTATTATTCATAGCACTTCATCGACCAGACCGATCACCCGGTCAGAGGTTCAGATTCGAACAATATTTTGACTTTCTTCGGTCAAATGGTTTCAATTGTGAGCTGTCTTTTCTGATTAACGAAGAGGAAGACAAACTATTCTACTCAAAAGGTAATTATTGGAATAAAACTCGATTAATGTTGAAATGCATTAAGAAAAGAAAACAAGATGTTGTCCGTGCATCAAAATTCGATATTGTATTTATTTTCAGAGATGCCCTGCCTACAGGCTCAATTAAGTATGAAAAGAAATTCAAGTCATCTGGAGCAAAACTGATCTATGACTTTGATGATGCAATCTTTATACTCAATATGTCTGAGGGTAATAAGGCACTTAGTTTTCTCAAACGACCAGAAAAAACAGCGGAAATAATTGGACTTTGTGACCTAGTTATTGCAGGCAACCATTATTTAGCGGACTATGCCAGCACCTATAACAAGAACGTTAAAATCATTCCTACAACCATCGATACCGTTGAGTATCAGCGTAAATCAAAAGAACATGCGAAGATCTGCATTGGGTGGAGTGGTAGCGTAACTACCATTCAACATTTTAAGTTTGCCTTACCTTTTCTTGAAAGAATTAAGAGCAAGTACGGAGACTCGGTTCATTTTAAAGTAATTGGCGATGCAAATTACGTGAATGACCAGCTAAATATTGAAGGCATACCCTGGAACAAAACGACCGAAATATCAGATCTTTCTGAATTCGATATCGGAATTATGCCTTTACCGAATGATGAGTGGGCAAAAGGGAAATGTGGATTAAAGGGCCTTCAGTACATGGCATTGGAAATTCCAACTATCATGTCGCCCGTAGGAGTAAATTCAGAAATAATTGAAGACAGTAAAAATGGATATATTGCTAATGATCTAGAACAATGGGTAGACAAGATCTCTCTACTTATTGAAGATAGTGCCTTGCGCATCAGGATGGGAAAAGAAGCAAGAAAAACTGTTGTTGAAAAATATTCAGTTTCAGCAAATCAAGAGTTATACTTGAGATATTTTAAAGAAGTTTTGGCAGACTAATATCAATAAACAATAAGTTTGCACATATAATAAATGTAAATAATCGAATCATTGGAAACAAAGTTGAAAATTAAGGAAACAGCACTATACGACAAGCACGTTGAATTAGGTGCTAAAATGGTTGAATTCGCGGGATACATGATGCCAGTTCAGTATTCTGGTGTAAATGAAGAACATGAAACGGTAAGAAACACTGTTGGTGTCTTTGATGTTTCTCATATGGGTGAATTTATGCTAAGAGGCCCGGGAGCTATTGACTTAATCCAGCGCATTTCCTCGAACGATGCCCAAAAGTTGTTTGATGGTAAGGTGCAATATGCTTGCATGCCTAACGATCATGGAGGAATAGTAGATGATTTTTTAACCTATAGAATAGCTGAAAACGAGTATTTACTGGTAGTCAATGCCTCTAACATTGAAAAGGACTGGGAGTGGATCAATAAGCATAACAACTTTGATTGTGAAATGGAGAACATTTCTGAAGTAACTTCGTTGTTGGCGGTTCAAGGACCTAAAGCAACAGAAGCTGTTCAATCACTTACGGACATCGACTTGGAGAGCATGCCTTACTATACACACAAAACATGCACCTTCGCAGGCGTACAAAATGTACTGGTTTCAACAACCGGATACACAGGCTCTGGTGGCTTCGAGATCTATTTCAATAATTCGGATGCTAATATTATATGGGACGCCATCTTCAAGGCAGGAGCTCCTCTGAATATTAAAGCTATTGGACTTGCAGCAAGAGACACACTAAGATTAGAAATGGGCTTTTGTCTCTATGGAAATGATATAGACGACCACACATCTCCTTTAGAAGCAGGATTAGGCTGGGTAACAAAATTCACAAAGGATTTCATCAATTCAGAAGATCTATTGAAGCAGAAAGAGAAAGGTGTCAGCAGAAAGTTAGTGGGCTTTGAATTGTTGGAAAGAGGCATTCCAAGAAACGGATACTCTATTATAGATAGTAAGGATAATGAGATCGGGTTCGTTACCTCAGGAACGATGGGACCCTCGGTTCATAAAGCAATTGGTCTTGGATATGTACCAAAATCTTATTCCTCTGAAGGTACCGAAGTTTTCATTCAGATTCGGAATAAAAAACTAAAAGCAAAAGTCGTTAAATTACCGTTCTATAAAGTCAATTAATATATGGATCAACGCCCAACCGTCGAAGTTTGTTTCACTCCTAATCTATATCCACTCCATTTCGATGGCTCGGATATTATCGTGATAATTGACGTGTTAAGGGCTACGACTGCGATTTGTGCCGGGCTCTCGAATGGAGTGAAGAAGGTTATTCCCGTTGCATCAGTTGAGGAAGCTATCGAATACCGGCAAAATGGATTTATTGTAGCGGCCGAAAGAAAAGGGATGGTAGTTGAAGGCTTTGATCTTGGGAATTCACCGCGCAGTTGGTTAAACCCCGATCTGGTTGGGAAAACAGTGGTTTTAACAACAACTAATGGCACACAAGCAATTCATGTGGCTCGACGATGCCAACATATGATCATGGGGTCACTCATAAATTTAGACGCAGTAGTGCAATATTTACGAAAGAAAAACAAGAACGTGATGCTCCTTGGCTCAGGTTGGAAAAATAAATTCTGCCTGGAGGATACCATATGTGCAGGGGCAATTGCAGAAGGATTACTTTCCACTGGTGAATTTCGATCTGAAGAAGATAGCACTATCGCATCCAAGTATTTGTACCTGAGTGCAAGAGATAACTACCTGGGATATCTTAAGGCATCCTCACACAGAAGAAGACTCCGAGATCTGAATCTTAATGAGGACATTAAATATTGTCTGACACCCAATAAAGTAGATGTGGTTCCCATTTATAAAAATGGGGAGATCACGTTGTGATTTTGCTCTTCTTATTTCTTAAATTTATACCGTGAGAGTTGCATTTTTTTTGATGTTTTCGTTAAGCTTTAACCCCTTATTCGGGAGTTCAATCCCTAAAGAAAAGAGTACACACAATTGCGTTTCATTATGGGGGTTTTACGGTCACAAAAGAATAAACCGAATGGCCGTATTCACCCTGCCTCCAGAATTATTCACTTTTTATAAATCACACATTGAATTTGTTACTGAGCATGCCGTTGACCCTGATAAAAGAAGATACGCAGCAGAGGGTGAGGCTCCTCGTCATTATATCGATATTGATCATTATGTGGATGGAGATAAAAGCCCTTTTGAGATCGTTCCCAGACAATGGGAAGATGCCGTGGCAAAATTCTCAGAGGACACTTTACAGGCATATGGAATTGTCCCTTGGCACTTGGATGTGATGGTCAAAAGATTGGCAACTGCATTCAAAGAGAAGAATTTAGATCTTATTCTGCGTTTATCTGCCGATCTAGGGCATTATGTTGGAGATGCACATGTTCCGCTTCATACCACCTTAAACTACAATGGCCAGTTGACCGGACAATATGGTATTCACGGTTTCTGGGAATCAAGGGTTCCTGAAGTTATTGCCGAAGAATGGGATTATTTTGTGGGGAATGCAAAGTACATTGAGGTCCCGTTAGATTTCGCATGGAGTATTGTTGAAACGAGTCATATTGCACTTGACAGCGTACTTAAATTTGAGAGTGAGCTTACCGCCGAATTCGATTCAGACAAGAAATACAGCTACGAAAACAGAGGAGCGGTTACTATGAAAGTGTACTCGAAAGAATTTACTCGAGCATACGACGCAAGGTTAAATGGAATGGTTGAACGAAGGATGAGGAAGTCTATTCATGCCGTTGGCAGTTTGTGGTATACTGCCTGGATAAAAGCGGGGAAACCTGAGCTATCAGAGTTGTTAGATAAATCCATTTCATTAAAACTTGATACAGAGATCAAAAAAGATAATAACGCACATCGAAAGAACAAAATAAAAGGTCGCCAGCATAACGACTAATAAATGAAAAATTTCATCTCCGCATTGACAATCACTTTGTTCGTCCAGGTACTGTGTATAGGGCAAATAAGCATTCAGGATTACAAAAGGAACCATACGCTAACGTATGAAAAGGCCGTTGAGGCTTATCAAAAACTTGACGATCGATTTGAAGATGCACGGTTGATTGAAATGGGCCATGCAGACTGTGGGAAACCTCTGCATATTTTTATTATCGATCCAACACGGCAATTCAATGGAGATGGCTATCAAAATAGAACAGTTTTATTGATCAACAATGGGATACACCCCGGTGAGCCTTGTGGTGTTGATGCAAGTATTAACTTCGCAAATGATCTGCTAAAAGACAGCCATTACAGTCAACGTATCTCAAATACTGTCGTAGGAATAATCCCTTTATACAACGTTGGCGGGGCTCTTAACAGAGGTTGCTGTAGCAGAGCTAATCAGAATGGCCCGGAAAATTATGGTTTCAGAGGAAATGCCAGGAATTTAGACCTGAACCGAGATTTCATAAAAATGGATTCTGAGAACGCAAAGGTCTTTACGAAGATCTTCCATTTTCTTGATCCCGATATTATAGTTGACACCCACACGTCCAATGGTGCTGATTATCAATATACAATGACCCTCTTGACAACCCAATTGGACAAGTTGAACCCACAATTGAGCATACCGGTTAAATCAAAGCTACTCCCTGAATTGGAAGAGAAAATGAATCAAAAAGGATATCCAATATGTCCATATGTTAACACCATGCAGGCAACACCTGATTCGGGCATCTATGCTTATATGGAATCGCCACGATACTGCACGGGTTATGCTTCACTATTCAATACAATAGGATTTACTACAGAAACTCATATGTGGAAACCATTTGCAGACCGAGTTCAAAGCACATATGAGTTCTTAAAGATCATACAGGATTACGCCAATAAGAATAGTTCTGAAATAATAGGTGCAAGGAAAAAGGCATTTGAACATGATTCTGCAAAAAATGTCTTCCCCTTAGTTTGGAAATTGGACACGACCCACTACGAAATGATACAGTTCATGGGATACGAAACAGAATACTACAAAAGCAATGTAACAGGATTAGAAACGTTCAGATACAACCGGGATAGACCTCGGACACAGAAGATCAAATATTATAATAAATATATCCCAATGGTTGCTGTTAGTAAACCGTCCCATTACATTTTACCACAAGCATGGAAAGAAGTACAAGAAAGACTAGAGAAAAATGGTGTCAAAATGACAAGGCTGAAATCTGATTCAAACGTTATGACTACGGCCTACTTCATTCAAGATCATAGAACTGCCAATCGCCCGTATGAAGGTCATTATTTACACAAAGGAATAAAGGTGACAACAAAAAAGCAATTGATCTCTTTTTTCAAGGGCGATTATATTATTCCAACGGCTCAGCGGAACGTTCGATTTATTATTGAGACAATGGAGCCTCAGGGTGTAGACTCATATTTTGCATGGAATTTCTTTGACGAGGTGCTACAACAGAAGGAGTATTTTTCACATTACATTTTCGAGAAGAAAGCAGAAGAAATATTGAATACTCAACCTATACTTAAAACTGAATTCAACGAACTAAAAGCAACGGATCCAGATTTTGCAAAAAATCACTGGAATCAATTATATTGGATCTACAAACATTCAGAGAATTACGAACCTTCTCATCTGAGATATCCGGTCTTCAGGGTGCAAAATGACTAATCCCAATACCTCATTTTTTCTGTTTTCTTTTGCGCTTTTTCCTTTTCTCCATAACTTCTTTACCGTCTTTTGTTTTCGGACTATGATCTTCATACTTCAACTTTCCATCCTCAATTTCCCGAACCACCAATTCAATATATCCATCATCCCTTTGTGGGTCATACATCCTTTTTAGATCAGCTCCTCCTAATCGAGATATTCCCTGCCACAATTTAGCCTTTGTCTTACCCAAATATTCTTCCAGCAGAGTAAACGCCATTTTATCCGTTTCCCTTTCTATCAGTTTTACCAGATAAAAACTACGTGTGACAGACATTTGTTTGATGTCTTCCGAAAACTCATCCTTAAGGTTATTTTTTGCTTTTTTTATGTATTTTCTTCGGTCTCGTTTGGAAGTTAGCAAAGCCATGTCTGCGTCATACTTGTCGGAAAGCTCTTTGACCAAGATGGCATAAAAATAAACTTTCGGCACAAATACTTTGGCGTGGTAATAATTTTTCCAAAAATCTTCCGCACCAAAACCAACGGGAACAGCAGGAAGCTCATCATACAATACAGTATCTCCCTCGTAAATTGCCAATCTCGATTTTGTCTTAGACCCTGATTGCCCAAAAGCGAAAATTGGAAGTAATATGATCAATAGAATTAACTTGTGCATACCCATTAGTTGCCTCTACGTGTACCATACCCATTGCCGATAGGTTACGTTAATTTCTGTTAAGTCTCCACTTTGAAACTGAGGGACTATTTATTTTAAACCCGGCATGTTTGTTCTCATGGTAATATTTTACTGCAAAAAGTTCAGCCAAGTTCATTTCATCTTCGAAATAAACATCAAGCACACCAGGATCTTTAAAATGAACATCCACGAACTTGGTTGTAAAATCTCCTGTTCTAAAATTATCATGATCGATCGCAAAAGCACAAAATGGAAGCGTTGTCTCAACTCCAACGACCTCAAAATCCTTAATTGCTCTTAACATCTTATCAATAGCATTTTGACGTGTATTAGCATGGACGATCAGTTTGGAGATCATTGGATCATAATATATTGGAATTTCCATGCCCTCTTCAAAACCGTCGTCAACTCTCACCCCTAATCCACCGGGCCTTCTGTATCTTGTTAGTGTCCCGATATCAGGAAGGAAATTATTCCTTGGGTCTTCCGCATAAACCCTCACTTCAATTGAATGCCCGTTGATCTTTAGCTCGTCTTGAGTGAATTGTAGTTTTTCTCCTCTTGCGATTCTAATTTGTTCCTTGACGAGATCAACTCCTGTGATCATTTCTGTAACTGGGTGCTCTACTTGTAGTCTGGTGTTCATTTCTAAGAAATAGTATTGCCCATCTTCATACAGAAATTCAACTGTTCCGGCTCCCACATAATCACATGCTCTTGCAACGTCGCATGCAGCTTTACCCATTTCCGCTCGTAATTCCTCAGTTAAACAACTACTTGGTGCTTCCTCAATAACTTTTTGATGTCGTCTCTGAATGGAACATTCCCTTTCAAAAAGGTGAAGAATATTGCCGTGCGTGTCAGCCAAAACCTGTATTTCAATGTGTCTTGGGTTTTCAACAAACCTTTCAATAAAAACCGCCCCATCTCCAAAAGCATTTTTTGCCTCGGAAACGGCCCTTTCCATCTGACCCTCGAATTCAGCATCATTTTCAACAATTCGCATACCCTTACCGCCACCCCCAGCGGATGCTTTAATCAGTATCGGGAATCCGATTTCAGATGCTTTGGCTTTAGCCTTCTTCACATCGGTAATGGAGTTGTCCGTTCCCTCTATCATTGGAATGTCATATGCTTTAACCGCTGCTTTCGCTGCTAGTTTGCTTCCCATTAGCTCCATTGCCTCCGGAGGCGGACCAATGAACTTAATCCCGTTCGAAGCAACTTCTCTGGCGAATGTGGCATTCTCAGATAAAAACCCATAGCCAGGATGTACGCCGTTAACACCTAACTCTTTGCAAACTTCGATTATTTTATCTCCCATTAAATAGCTTTCTGCACTCGAAGGCGGGCCTATACAAACCGACTCGTCTGCATACTTTACAAAAGGAGAATTACGATCTGCCTCTGAAAATACCGCAACTGTTTTTATCCCCATTTCCTTGCAAGACCTCATGATTCTCAATGCGATCTCTCCTCTATTCGCAATCAGTATTTTTTCCATCCTATTAGAATATTGCCGTTTTGATAAAATTCACATTAATATTTAATGTCAACCTATCATATCTGCTTATTTGATATAAAGAAGGATAAATATAGTAAGTAAATTAAAAGGTAGAAAAACGTGCTATTTCTGTAGTTTCTTCATCACTATTCCTAATACAAGGCCATACGTAGCGTGCCCGACCAAACTTCCGGTAA
>Ga0206681_10000365_pt1 | contig 25358 bp, 9 predicted proteins | sample M150012015metaG_FD_161048 | JGI IMG/M metagenome (GOLD analysis project Ga0206681, IMG submission 161048) | Ammonia-oxidizing marine archaeal communities from Monterey Bay, California, United States - M1 500m 12015 | ecosystem: Environmental > Aquatic > Marine > Intertidal zone | place: USA... | reverse complement strand
TGCTAACATCCAGCTCAGTTCATGTAAGTAAGCTTCAAGCAAGATATCACCTCAGGAGTTTTCGTTGTTTGGACCAGTTCCATTTTCCATTTCTTCACGGTCATTAATTCCATCACCATCTGAATCAATGGTGTTTGAATTGAAACCTGTGGCATCTTCAAAACTGTCCGCTAGTCGGTCGCCATCTTCATCCAAAGCATCGGCTCCATCAAGTAAAAAGACCAGAGCCAACTCACTGGAATGTTCTATTTGGACCAACCTTCCATGCCATGTAAGTGATTGATTTTCGTGTAATGAATCGGTTCCGATTGCATTTGGTAGAACATTTAGTTTGATGGATTGTTCTGAACCGGGACGTTCAAGGTACCAGCCATCATCATGAAGGGCTGCTTTTCCATCGATTAACACAAACTGGTTCTTGGAATAGCCCCATTGTGTGGCTCCATCATCCCAAAGCATAGTCGCTGGAGGTGGAGGGTTTCCGGTGAGAGTGTATGAGTTTACCATTAACCTCATACGCATATCTTCATCATCCCAAACAATTGTGACATCTGCCACTATGCCTTGACCCGATTCAATCCATTCAGTACGTGTGCCGGGAAATGTCATGGCAATGCTAGTTTGGCCAAAGGTGTAGGTTTGAGAGTCAACAAAGTAACCTTCAGTATCTAGAGGTTCAAATGCATATTTCATGTAGGTATTGATGGTATAGTGGGTATTTGGAGATTGCAGCATTGAAGCAGGGTCTGCTGAAAGCATCGCTTGCATTGATAATGCTGTCATAGGATCAACGAGATTTTGACCCATGCCTTGATTGGCATCAATACACCATGAATTACGGTCATCACTCCACATTAAGCGGCCCTCAGCATCAAAGATTGAATCTGAGTAATTTTGCAACTCTGCTTCAGCCATGTCCTCTAGGGTAGGGATTACACAAATTGTATGGCCATTTGGTCCTTCTAATTCCCAAACTCCGTCTGTAATACGCAGTGTTCCGGCTAAGATGACTTTACTTCCCGATTCATAACTCCACGTTGCTTCTGTTGCCCAATCCAAACGAATGATTTGCGGTTGGTAACTGGTGTCTAGCAAGATGTCAGGTCCTTGTACATGAAATGCCCAACGCAAATTAGTTTCTTGATAGGATAACATGCCGCTGACTTCTATTTTTGAATCTGCTTCAATCCATGCACCGGTCGCAGATTGTATGAGAAGTTGCATTTGATGAGCAGCGTTACCTGGGTGGTCAGTCAAATAAGCCGAAGTATATACGGCATCAGGGCTGATTGATTTGCTAATGAACCCATCAATAGTAACTATTTTTCCATCAAAATCATCTGGTGCAACCGCAAGGTCGGAAATAGATACGCGCTGGTGAGTGGGCAGATCTTTTTCTTCCCAATGAAATGCACCTGAACCAGTTGCTTGCATGTAAAATCGTCCATTCCAGTCGACCACATCACCCATTGCCGTAACATTGGTGCCTATGGGGGGAATCTCTCCAGTGGAGTACCAACGCACTTGGATGACGCCAGTATCATCTTCAATCACTAAATCGACTCGGTCTTCTCCATTGCCGTATCGGTCTTCAATCCAAGAGATAACTTTCCCTTCAACCAAAACGACTTCATTTTTGTGCTGAACTAAATCTTCAATATCGACGACTTGAGGTTCACGGACCATCGCATACCAATTCAAAGTGGCAACCAAGAAGAGGGAAAGCGCAAACATAACCCACAATTTCTGCCCACGTGTCTCAGGGTTATCGTCGGTAATTCGAAGCATAATGTCCTTGAGAGGGTCTGCCATGATGCCTTTCACATAAGCCCTATGCTTAGGTATTGTCCTAAATCATTCTGTATAGGTTATAGGAATTGAGAGTATATTTTTTGCGTGCGGGGCCTTTTTAATGGAAAAGCAGACCGCACAATGGGGATGGCTATGCGTGACCGTGTGATACGTGATGAAATACATCGTGACATCCTTGTTCCAGCGGCGCATGCATCAATAATTGACACTAAAGAATTTCAGCGATTGCGCTCAATTCAGCAGTTATCCACATGTGAATATGTATTTCCAGCCGCAACTCACAATAGATTTGCACATTCTCTCGGTGCGTATTATTTGGCAAAAGAAGTAACCACTCATATTGGTGAAGCACATCCGAATTTATTGGATGAATTGGATGCAGAATTAATTCACCTCGCCGCTTTACTCCACGATATCGGACACCCACCATATTCTCATTTATTGGAAACTCCAGAAGTTTATGCAACTTATCATTCACACGAACATTGGGGTAGATTGATGCTGGAAAGTGATGAGACTGAAATCGGTATTGCAGTGCAAAAAGTGTTGGGCAAGGAGAGGTTATACCGATTATTTGCAATAATGGATGGAGCCTCTATCCATGAAGGGATTCCTATACCTGCATTTATGAAAGAAATTGTATCCAGTCAATTGGATGTAGACCGTATGGATTACATGATACGTGACCAAGCAAATACAGGAGCACAAATTGGAGGCTTTGATGTTGCAAGAGTAATCAGGGCATTAAGGGTTGGAGATGACGGGCATTTCTTCGTTAAATTGTGGGGATTACCAGCAATCGAGGCGTATTTGGTGACAAGATATCATATGTACCACCAAGTCTATTTTCACAAAGTAAACATGCTAACTCAATCATATCTAGTAAGGATGCTATCGCGCGCAAGACTCCTAGCGCAACAAGGAAAATTGGAATTATCAAAGCAGTTAGAATTAATGCTTATCGAAGAACAATTGACCGCAGTAGGGTATGCTACATTGAACGATTCGCATGTGAAAGTGATTTTGCCAGATTGGGCAAATCATGAGGATAAGGTCCTATCCCAATATGCTACACGTTTACTATCGAGAAGAGATTTCCACAAGTCAATACGGATTGACAGCCTCACAACTGAGATGAGCGACATTATTATTGGCAGAGTAAAGGAAATGGTTGAAGAGGCGGGATATGACTCAGAAATTGAAGTTATTTCTTCAAAGATATCCAAGTTAGGATACAAGCCATATGCCCAAGGAATATTATTGGAAGATGGTAGTGATGCGGCCGAAAAATCTCCACTGATACGCTCACTTAGCCAACCCTTCGAAAGAGCGTTAATATTTGTACCAGATGCGATAAGAGATGCGGTCGAAGCGAAAGTTAGAGAATGGATCAAGCCCTCTCAAACATCACTTTCTAATTACTCCAATCCAACAGATTGAACACGATAATGTGGTGGGCCCGAGGGGACTTGAACCCCTGACCACCCGGTTATGAGCCGGGAGCTCCAACCAACTAAGCTACAGGCCCGATAAGCCGTCGGTCACAAACTCAAGTTTGAACCTTATGCAGATTTCTCCTCCTTTTCTCCGCTGTCCATTTGTTTTAGAGAGGAAATTCATTAATTATATCACAACAAATAAATATTCTTTATCCAAATGAATGGCTGAGAGCCTCCTTTGCGTTACCGATAATCCTCAACCAAGGTTGCTATTTGTATTCATTTGCCCCAAATGGTTATGAGTGTGCCTTGGGTGGGCTTCTTTGTTAGGTGATACTATGTCTGCTCTAAAGCGTTCAATGTTCCTGTTTGCACTCTATATGTGTTCAATACTTTTAGTTGCAACTCCGGTTGCTGCCCAGACTCCAACTGCTGCGGTTTCTTTGACTTGCGCACCAAATAATATCAACATCCAAGTAAACCCTGGCGCAATCCCAACAGGATACACAACATGTACAGTCGGTAACCCAACTGCATATATTGAAAAGATTGCAATTATGGTCACAAGTGACGGAATGGCAACTGCTTCCCCTGGTAACTTGTATGTTGGTGCGAACCAAGAAGTAGATTTCCAAGTTTCTGTGCGAGCGCAACCTTACATGGATGTCCAATCCAGACAATTAACTGTTTCAGCAACTGTCCAAGAAATGAACGGTGTGCCTCCATTTAATCAAGCGGATTCAACAAATACAATGATTATCAATATTGAACAATATTCTCTTGTTCAAGTTGAGGCTGTAGAGCCATTCGTTCAATTGATGCCAAAGGTTGACAAGAACTTTGAATTCAAGGTATACAATCTTGGTAACCAAATTGATTTCATGAAGGTCGGAATTACTGATTCATCTCGTAAGACTCTAGAAGAAGCAGGATTCACTATCAACTTGCCAGCGGTTAAGGTACAACTAGAATCGAAGACAGCACCTCAAAAAGTGCGTGTAATGATCCGCACTCCTAAGAACCAAGGATGGACTGATGCTTACCATGTATTAGATTTCTATGCAGAGTCTGACTTCGCTTGTCAAAACGGTGGATGCATGCGTGAATCTCAAATGGTCACCATCTATGTCCGTGGTGTTTATCTCCCAGGTTTCGAAGTCATTCCAGCACTTTCAATGTTAGCCCTTGCAGCAGCAGTAGTGGGTAGGCGTCTCAACTCAGAAGATGAGGAAGAAGGCGTTTCTGAATGGCGCGAGTGCGCGCCCGGTCTGTAACGGCTACTTTTACAACCTCGCGAATTAGCCTTGGAGTTAATACTTCCAAGGGTTTGATTGATAACACCCTTGCTGTAAAGACAGTATAAGCGGAGAGGAAATGTATGGGTGGATTATTGGATAAAGCGAATGCAGCCAAGGATGAAAGTGTTATTGAGGCTGAAGTAATAGAGCCTGCAACTATTGTTGAAGAGGTCAAAGCTGACCCTCCAAAGAACTCAGATTCATCAGCAAGTATGCCGGATGAAAGTTCAAACGAAAACAACTCATTGAGTTTCGCTAATATTTCTACAAATGGGAAAATTGGATACGGCTTAGCCCTCGTTGGATTTATCTTAATGTGGTTCCTTGGCTCATATGAGTTACAGGATTATCTTGGTCCGATTCCATTTGGAATCTTACCACTGGCTTTGCTGGGCACCTCATTCTATCTAGTGTGGGATGCAGTAGGCCGAGAAAAAACAGTTGTTCTTGTAGTCGCTTATCTAATGATGACAACAGTTCCATACATTGCCGGAATGAGTTTCCAAAACTCGGCAGTAGGAATTTCAGATTTGACTATTAATGAGGAGACTGATGAACTTTCATTCATGGTTAGAGGTTCATTTAATTCTGCTACCGCATTAATTACAGCAAATGGAGTAGAGAGTTGGAGCGAAAGTAGTGATCTATCAAATGACATGCATCGCTTTACAGTAAGCCTTTCCGATGTGTTTACAGCAAATGCGGAGGATTACAATAGTATAGTTCAAACAGATTACCAGTTGACAGTTACTTCTTCTACGGATAGTTCTACAACGATTTCTATTACGCCATCGTTAATGAATCGAGAAATGAATGACGCATCTGTCAAGTTTTCGACCCTAACCGAAGTTATTTCTGAAAATGAACAATCAAGGGTGGTTGTCAAGGGAATTAGAATTGCACTTGCACTTGGATTGATGAATCCTAGTGATGGTCCAATGGACGGCGGTGAAAGTTCACTGGGTATTTACAAGACAATCGCTACTGACTATTCAGTGGATGTCAATGTGAAGTTTGGAGGCAATGTTGTTTGGTCTCATAGCACAATTACAGTTGATGGAATTGATGCAACATGGACTAGTCAAGTTAGTGGAGCAGTTAGTGGACAAACAGTATACTGGCTTGGTCTTTCTGGAACAGTAGAAGATGATGCTGGTTCAGAGTATTTGGAGAGAGACCAGTTTTACGAGGATGATGGATGCTATACATTTGAAGTAATAATTACCAATGATTTGTATTCATCATCACCTACTACAGTAATCGATGAATATGCTTGGGACCTAAGTTGGGACTCCGATGAAGCGGATTCTGAGAACTCAGTATGCAGTTAATTGTAAGACACTGATGCGATTGAACCTCAAACCTCGTCGCTTTCTGTAGAGATTTCTTCGATATCTTCTGTGTACTGCTTTTCTTCGACATCATGCTCCGCCTCTCCATCACCAGTATTTCTTGTGTAAAACCATAGGCCAACTAAGATTGCACCTATTACGGTTCCATAAATTAGAAGAGGTGCATCAGCAGCTTCACTCTTGTAAATCCAAGACACTTCTTGAGAACTTGCTCCCTCAGAATTGGTTATATCATCGCTGAAGCTTTCAAGAACAATTGGTATTAGTGCTTTGCAAGTAATTATTTTCAAACCATCTTCATAAGAATACCAACTTACAGGAGTTTCACTCACTTCACCAGGAAGGAGAGTAACAGTAATCGTTGAAGGCGCAGTATCTACATCTTCTCCATCAACATAACAACGAATATTTGCAGTTGCTTCAGCAGTTCCTTTATTGCTGACAGTGAGCATGAATCCGACACTCTCGTTTACATTGGAAATATCCTTCTCCATGTCAATATCATCTATTGAAATGTATGGCAATGATATGTTTATTTCTGCATATGCTGTATGCGGGGCAGCAACAGTTGTACTGAAAACTCCCCATCCTGAAGTTACTGAGAATGTCAATTCACCGCTCTCTGTATGCTGCAATCCATCTCCATCCATCCACTCAATAATACGGCTAAACTCACTACTGCCAATAATTACAATACCAGTTTCATTAGTAATGTCATCACGTGAATAATTACCATATCCAATTCCTGTTTGATGGACACTAATCAATTGTCCATTGGTTTGAATAACTCTCTGGGATAATAGACGAATCCAAGAATCAGTATCTCCTCCAGTACCAGTGGTTGAGGTGTAGGTTAATTCTGCTGCATCGTGGGCGACAATATCCTCATCAGTTCTTGAACCAGCAATACTACTGTCGGTAATTGTCAATGCCCCTTCAGTTTGAATGTTAACAGGTGCGCTACCGGTTAATTGTGAATTTGTTATTGCACACTGCCCCACACAGTTCAAATCAGCACCATCAAGAGTTGCTGAATCCATTGAAAAACTCCCCAGTACGTCGATGCTAAAAGAAGAAGATAACCAAATCAAACTTGCGCGAACATAAGTAATTTCCTGAGGGGTATAAGTCACTACAGTACCACCGCTGTGTGCGAATGATACCGACTCAACATGGGTAATAGTGGCATAGAATATGGAGAAGTTAACATAAATATCGTCACCATTTAGTGGCACTGTAATATCGACAAATTCTTGACCTGCTGCATCAGTCGTCATTCCATCAACTGTGATATTGAATTGAGCGGCGGGAGAAATTTGGTGATCAAATTCAATTCTCATCGTTCCCGATTCGGCAACGTCACCAAGATTGAATAATAGGCTGGTATCATATTGCAGTCTAATCAATGAGTCCAATTCGGTACCGACCAGATTGCCATTCAAATTCAATGTCGCACCCTCTTCAACTGTAATACTAGAACCGCTAATTACAGAAACATTGGAATTTATTGTCAGTGATGAACCGGATTCAATCAATAGAGTTCCGTTCAGTGTGCCATCTTCATCCCATGTTGTTGGTGAGGAAATTGTTTCTTCAGAATTACCACTAGGTGCAGTTGCTGAAGTAATTGGAATCGCTGAAAAGGTTGCAATCATCAAGAGAATGGTAATCAATAGGGCTCGGCGCATATTCTATTTGAGCAATAGGCCACACATGAAGTCTTTGCCGGTAAGTAATTTTCAGTATGGGACATCTTTCCAGCCAATTTTGTAGCCAATGACATTGAAAGTTCGGTGCAGAATGGGAGTAATAATGACAATTATCACCATTGGGATCAGTAGGTTATTTGCTGAAATTAATGCATCACCCAAAAATAACAATCCAAATGCAAATACCATGATGGCAAATGGCAAAGTGTCGAGGAGTGGTGCCTTGGAAGAAACATCACCTTCTCTTTTCAACCCTCTTCTTCTCTTAAAGAAAGAACCAGTAGAGTCTCCTACGAGGCAACTAAATCCTAGAAATGTACCTAAAATAAATGCGCTAGTGAGATGTGAGCCAGTATCCCACCAATTTCCTTCATAACCGGTAAGTGGATTGATGAATATTGTAGCGCTTGTATCACTCATTGCTGTAGGCTCTCCCATTTGCATTACTATGAGCATTGACATCAATCCTGATGTGAGAGCCCCCCCTATCAGACCGTTCCAAGTTTTCCCATCACCCAGAATTCTATTTCCATCTTTCCAATTCCGCCCACCATCAATTGGCCACGGGCCATAACCTGTTTTTGGTAGCCATTTGCCCCACATCATTGCAAATGTATTGGCTAAAAAACCTGGAAGGTAGAGCCATAATACCATCAATGCTGCAGAAATCATTCCCAATTCGGCTACAATTACTTCAGCCTGTTGTGATGCGGGTGAAATTGAGGTCATATTTTCGCCAAAGCAGTTAGACCTATGAACAAACCCCCTACATCTGCCAATCACCTCTAGTATTTTGACGCGGTTTGCTTATGTGGTGCCGGCATTGACCTCATGATATGGCGGGAAGCGTAGTTCTTGTAGTCGGAAGTGGCGGCAGAGAACATTCAATATGCAAACAGCTTTCCTCATCTCAATTAGTTGCTGAAATTCACTGCTCACCAGGGAATGCTGGAACAGTGGGGCTTGCAACAAATCATTCGATATCGGCCAGCGATGTTGCCGGTTTGGTAGAACTAGCATCAAGTTTAGGTGCAGATTTGGTTGTTGCTGGTCCAGAGGCGCCATTATGTGATGGCTTAGCAGATGCGCTATCCGTAGTTGAGATTCCATGTTTCGGGCCTGTTGCCAAACTAGCAAATTTAGAAGGGTCAAAGTTGCATGCAAAACAAGTAATGCGTAGCGCCGGAGTACCAACAGCAGATTTCCATGTACTTGATAGCGGGTCGGATATAGATGCAGCACTAGATGACTTTTCAGGAAACCCTTGGGTTGTCAAAAGAGATGTATTGGCTGGAGGAAAAGGCGTTGTAGTCACTTCTGATAGAGCAGAAGCAAAGATGTTTATTGCCGCTTCAATAGCATCGGATGGTAAGGTCTTATTGGAAGATTTTCTACCTGGGGAAGAAGCCAGTATGTTGGTGATAATGGACGGCTCTGGCTTCGTAACCTTACCTTGTTCACAAGATCATAAGCGAGTTTTTGATGGTGACTTAGGCCCGAATACGGGGGGAATGGGCGCATATTGTCCTGCTCCAGTTGTTACTGAGTTGGTATATCAAAGAGCAATAGAACGAATTATTGAACCGATGCACAAATTTTTGTCTCGCCAAGAAATACCATACCGAGGTGTTCTTTTCGTGGGCCTGATGATTACGGAATCAGGAGACCCTAATGTCGTTGAATTCAATGTGAGATTTGGCGACCCTGAATGTCAAATTACCTTGCCACTTATTTCATCAGATCTTTACTCATTGCTGCATTCTGCTGCAACGGACAAACTATTTGAACACGAGACCACATTCTATGATAAGCAAGCACTAACAGTTGTTCTAGCCGCTGAAGGTTATCCATCTACTCCAATAAAAGGGAGGCTCATCGCTGGTCTAGATAGTGATACAATAAACTCTGATGAGGGTAATGTGTGGGTCAATTTTGCAGGTGTCGGATTAGATGAAAATGGAAAATTTATTTCAACAGGCGGACGGGTGTTATCTTGCTCTGCCATTGCGGATTCATTAGAAGATGCAAAGACTCTTGCATATCGATTAATTTCTCAAATTGAACTTGAAGGGTCACATTACCGGACTGATATCGGTCATAGAGCATTGCAATAATATAGCGCAGTAATTTGTTTTTAGCAATATTTTTCTTGGACAATTTATATGAGTTCGGCGATGGTTTCCATTGCAAAAATCGCAACTCCTAAAATGCACCTAAAAGGTGCACTGTTAAGCAGGTCGTTGTTGTGAGTAACCCGTCACTGTTAAGAAGGGCTCTCAAGTGGCGAACTCGCTCCAGTCTTTAGACTGTAAGCAAAACCTATTGAGGGAAACAAAATGGAACAAAAAACAGGTACTTCGCAAGCACCATTTCTATCGTGGCTAATTGGGCCAATAGCAATGTTACTTGCAATCGCTGCCATCAAGATTGTCGGAATCAATTTTGATCTAAATATGAACACCCTTGCACCTATGGCTGTAGTCGTTATTGCCGGTATAGTTGCAACCCTGCCTCGTGTGCTACGCGAAAATGAAATCCTAACAAACATGAACCTCTCCCTCGCTTCTTTGTTTGTTGCAATATTAGGTGCTGAAATTATCAATTCATTCACATCACTCGGTGCAGTAAACGCTGGTATTTTCTTCTTGATAGTCTTTTTCGGACAGATGTTAGAGTCAAAAGGAAGATTTGAAATTTCCACAATGTTGACATTTGCAGCAATTGGCTATCACTTGAGCCTAATTATGGCTGAAGCAACATTCAATTCATTTTCACCAGACCACGTATACTCTTACCTTAAGGAAGGAGGCGGAGGAGTCCTAGTCCACAATTTGGAAAGAGGTGCTGGTGCTTATGTATTCTTTTCTTACTTTACAATCTCTATTATCGTTGGAACATTGGTGGCGTCTCTTGCTCGTGGAATACTAACTCCGGCAGGAGAAGAGGGATGGTTCTCTTTCCTTGGTTCAAATCAAGGTGGATATCACAAAGGAAATTTACCATTACAAATCGCTCTTGCTGTTTGGGCATTAGCTCATATCGCATCACTTTGGCATTTCAATGCAGGTACTTTAGCTGACCAACTAGGTGTGACCACAGAAGATGGTTACCACGGATACGTTGGATACTGGGCTTCATTCTTGACCGGATTAGTTGCAATGATTGTTGCAGGTATGGTAAGTGAACGCTGGAATACCCGTGCAATGTTATTGGGTTCAATGTGGGCACTATTCCAAGTTTCAAGTTGGAATGAGGCAGGACTTTGGACAAATGCCCAACTTGAAGGCTCTTGGGGAGCGTTAACATGGTTTGGTATTACTTTCTTCATATGCTTTGCAATATACAAAATCTCAACGCATGAGAAGTATGGCGGGTGGGCTAACCTCGAAGACCACGAATATTCAGGTGCTCGCCAATTTTGGAATGAACATTGGGCTACCTTGATGATAGGAATGGCATTCTTCTTTGGATTGATTATTCGTATTCAATGGTACATTATCCCTTCAATGAATTCTAGTGGTACTGAAACATGGGATATGACAGGTGGTTCTGACCCGTGGTACATGAAGAGAGTTGTAGATTATATTCTTGCAAATAATGCACATTTAGTATTTGATGCTGACAGATTTTATCCAGTCGGTGGAATCAACCCACGTCCACCATTATTCACATGGTCTTTGGCTGTTGGTGCAATGATTCTAACTCCATTCTTAGGTGAAAATGCATCTGATGCTGTTTGGTGGAGTATGTTGGGATTACCTGCAATTTACGGTGCTCTAACAATTCTTCCAGTTTCTGCAATTGCAAGAGATCACTCTGGTAAAGTTGCGGGAGTTCTCGCTGCATGGCTTATTGCCTTCATGCCCGCTCACTTAACTCACACAACATGGGCGCTTGCAGACCACGATGCGTTTGTTTTGTTATTCATTACAATTGGATTCATGTATTGGCTTAGAGCAGTCAAGTATGCTGGAAGCCAACGCCTATCAAAAACAAATTCTGCTAGTATTAGCGGTTTAATGAGTTCAGTCCGTGATGTGATTACTCAACGCCAATCTGCCTTTGCAAATGCTATACTGGCTGGAGTAGCATTCGGTGTTGTATCATTAGGATGGAAAGGTTTCGTTGTGGGACCTTCGATTCTTTTCATAGCTTATGCGGTTCAAGTTGCGTTGAATATGTTCCGTCGTAGAGATTCAACTGCGCTCAATGTATTGTTCCTAACAATGCTAGTAGTTAACTTGATGATGGCACTACCATTCTATGCTCACCCACAATTAGATTTGGTCTTTGATGGCACAGGTCTTCAACCGTTCTTGTTTATTCTCGGATTTACTATAGCAATTTCATATGTGACAATTGGATTTAGAGACAAGCCATGGTTGTTAGTACTCGGAACTCTAATGGTCGGAGGAATTATTTTCTTCGCAATATTATACGTCTTGAAATTCTTCGAATTATCTAATGCTTGGGATGTATTACTGACTGGTTCAGGATACTTCGCCAAGACCAAGATTTTCGATACTGTTGCTGAAGCGAATGCTCCGCCACGTGGACAATTATTCGCTTCATTCGGTCCGATATTATTCGTAATATCTCTTACAACAGGTGTATTACTGGCATGGGAAGGACTTAGAACCAGAAAGCAGACTTCAGTTGTTTTCAGTATTTGGATATTAGCTGCTTGTTTCATGTCATGGAATGCAGCACGTTTCATGTTCAATGCTACACCTGCAGTTGCCATTCTTGGCGCCTCAGGAATAGTGTCACTTTGGAAATGGTCTAACTGGGAAGGATTGAATCGCTCTTGGAGAAAATTCGGAATTCGCACCCCTGCTGACAGAATCACAGGTATGAGGAAAGCAGTTTGGAGAACACCTACATTCTCTGCTATCATGTTAGTGTTGGTAATGTTGTTTGGTCAACATGCTACATATGGATTGGATGCTGCAATTCCAAGGTCCATGAGTGAACAAGATATGGATGAGGATATTTACAATTTGATGCCCGATATCCTAAGATGGGACGAATTTGGCTTTTCATTACTAGATAATAGCCCATATAGTGGAAACTGGTATCTCGGATCATTCGGTTCTGGATTTAATGATGAGGGATGGAATAGAGCTTATGAGTGGCTTGCCGATCAAGATACTAACGACTCCTATTCAGAGCGTCCAGCATTTGTATCATGGTGGGATTATGGTTTCCAAGCACTAAATAATGGCCAACACCCATCAGTTTCAGATAACTTCCAATCCGGAATTCCTGCAACCGGAAATATGTTACTTGCAAGAAGCCAAGAGGATTTGGTTTCTATGTTTATTTGGCAACTTGCTGAAGGTGATATTGCGTATAACAGTGCAAAAACCAATGACTATCAAATGACTGATTCATTCCAAGGTATCATGAAGAATCACTTGACTGCTGATGAATATAATGAACTTAATTTCATCGAAACCAATGTAAATAACGATGAAATGATCACTTATATTGAAGAACATTCCTTCGAAGTCTACAAGACAAATAGAGATGTTGTAATGGCTCGTGGATATCATTCAGGAAGTGACAGCACTTTCTATCGTATCTACGAAGATGGCGAGAGAATGATTTGTACATCCGCCCTATCTAATTCCTGTATTGATGAAGATTGGTCCGATGAATTTGAAGCAAACCGCACTTTCGCTAATAATATTAGAACCGGACAGGACACAGTTTTGAAGACCACCCATTACATTATTGGTGATTACTGGTATACTGAGGATTTAGTAAGTGAATTCGATTCTGTTTCAACAAATATTCACAAAAAGAATGCACGTTTGGCATTGACAGTTCAACTATTGAGTCAATCACTAACCTCAGCAGGAATAATTGACTTGTATGACGATATTATCGGTCTAGAAGATTATTATGAAGTTCAAGATTATGATGGTGCACCTGGTGAAACAATATCACGTGACCATGAAATTAGATATTTTGCAGTTGACAACAGACTTTACCCAAGAGCAGGAAGATATACCGCTGACCAAAATTACAACAATCGCCAACCGATGGGTATTTTCGGTGCGCCTTCAATATTGTCTGGACAAGATGTTGGAACATTCATGAGTACAGTATACGAAACCACTCGCGGTGGTTTCGAACAAGAGATGACATCAGCCGAAGTAGATGAAGCAATGTATCAAGATATGTTGAATCAGCAGGCTGGCGCAGATATCGACCCATTATCCATCAGTGATGTAAGAGTTGACCATTCACCTGCATTCTTTGATACGATGCTGGCCCGTGCCTATATCGGATTTGGAGCAAGCACTTTAGAAATGGATACTGATGATAGTAATCCCCAACCTGCACAGCACTTTGATTTGCAAGGTTCACCTGGAAGTTTCTTCCAGCAGTCAGTTCCTCTACCAGGGGCAATGATGAATCACTTTGTTATTTCAAATTGGTATAGTGAAGACCCAGCGGAACCGGCAGGTCAAGCGAATACCTATGTCAAGATTCTAAAGTACTATTCCGGGGCAGAAATGTCTGGACAAGTCAAGATGAGTGATGACGGACAAGGTCTTCCGAATGTTAGAATCCTCCTAGAGAGAGATGCATTCTCCGGCGAAGGTCCATCTGATTTGGACGAAGATACATTTTGGATTCCAATTGGATATACTGATTCTGATGAAAATGGTGATTGGTCTTATACAGTTCCAGCAGGAAGAATTCGCGCAAGCGCATTTGCTGGTGAATTTGACCCTACTATGGCAGATGCAAGCATTCGCTCTGGTGATTTAGGTCAAAACCTACAAGATTTATTCAACGATAATAATGATGACAGAGAACTTTATGATGTTACTGCAATTCTTGGACAAGTAGCAAACATGAGTTGGCTTGGCGAAGTTGAGATGAATGTTACAGTAGAGCAAGCAGACAGAGAGGTGCCTATTGAAAATACACTTAACATCGATGTAAAGAGCAGCGGTGTATCTGGTCTGATCACTTGGAGCGGACATGAATCATTCGAAGGTGAAGCTATTGAAGATGCAGATTTCATTCTGCGTAATATTTGGTCGATGACCGATAACTATTCGATTACAACGACAAGTGGTTCATTCACCACCGAAGAATCAAGAATTCTTCAAGGAACAGGTGAGGTAACATTTACTGACGAAGGTACTTTTGATAGTGAAGGAGTTGCATTTGCAGAAGATTTCACTGGAACCTTTACTAGAACTATTGCAGATTCAAGAACTTACTTTGGCAATGGTACATGGAATGGAAATGGATTGATTGAAGCTTCTTGGCTTGAGAATTCTTCTTCGGTCATCAATTGTGATGATGATAACGAAACAGGTTCTATTATGCCTACCAATGAAACAGTTTGTGTTTCTGATGATACAGGGCAATTGACAGTTTACTTGATTTCTGGTGAAGTAGATGCAATGGGTAGCTTTACCTCACAGGGAACTTCTACAGTTGTAAAGACTCTTGAAGGTGCTACATTTGAAGGAACAGGTTCTTTCGCAGGTATTGGAACAATTAACGGTACAGGATTATTCGTTGGTTCAGGTCACTTCTCCGGGCCGATGGTCCAAGCAGGTTCATTTTACAAAACTGGATTAGTCCCAGGTATGTACAATCTGATTGCAGTCTTAGATAACGGCAAGGAAGTATTACTTCCAGACCCAGTGGAAGTCGGCATTAATCCATCATACGATTTAGAACTTAATTTACCAGGTTCAATTTTCTTCGATACAATGAAGGGAATGAATGATGCAGTAATTGCTAATCAAACATTTGAGTTGATCGATGCCATCCTATATGCAGATTCATTCGCCGATAACACAGTTTGTGTTTCAAGTGCTGGCTGTATTGAAATAACTACAGATGAAGATGGTAATTTCTCATATGGGCCAATAACTAGTGGCGAATATTTCTATCGCGTTGACCTTGATGATGATGGTTGGTATGAGTTGAATGAAACATTCGTTGTCTTTGGTGACTCTGAAAATATTAGTTTAGCCTTTGCAGTACCGACATTTACAGATTTGCAAATCACCCTTGTATCACCGACTGACATCAATGGAGAAGCGCTAACAGATGTGGTAAATAGAACTCTAACATTCTCAAATGACCTAGATGATATGATGTCTGTTCAAGCAACATCGGATGAAAATGGAACGATTAATGTTGAACTTGCGCAGGGTCCATATACAATTTCAGATGAATCCGACGATGATTATGTATTATTCAGTTCATATGATGTGACTCTTGATGATGATGCATTTGAATTATCATATGCAATTGCAACTTGGGCTAATGGAACTATTAGATCGGTAATTGGCGAAATGGATTACGATGAATGGCTTCAAGATGAAGAGCAGTGGGAAATAAACTCACAGCCTGCTTCAGGTTTAGCGGTCAACTTCACTTCCGGTGATTTACTCTTTACAACTGCAACTGATGTTAATGGAACTTACAGTATTCGTCTTCCAGCAGGGCATGAATTCCAAATGACTGCAATGGCATTATTCACGGCAATGAGTGCCGGTCAAATTGTAAATACAGTTGCGGACATGGATAATCTAGGAATCTTGTATATGGCTCCAACTGGATATGTACATGGTCAAGTATTCCTATACGACAACACAACTATTTGGGATTCTTATAACCCTGGTTTCGAAGCGTTAACCGTTACTGCAACTGATTCAAATGGTGTGGAATGGATGACTGAATTGGATAATTATGGTCAGTTCGGATTGTACATACAGTCGGGATTGGTAAATATCTCCTTACCAGAAGGTCCTTTGAACAGTGTTAATATTGAAGGATTTAATGTGGTAACAGATGCTGAATTATCCATGCTTGAATTAATCGTTAATCCGGATTCACAACTGGTAACATTCCAAGTCTTTATGGATGCAGCCGGTGATGGAGAGATGGAAAATGGAACATTGATTTCACCTGATTTCACAATATCATCCGAATATGATTTAGTTGACGACATCAATATTACATCTGCGAACTATACCGCTCCAGGAATAGTCGAAATTGAATTACAACCTGGCGCTTACAACCTAATATTCAATACTACACTAGCCAGTGATGAAAATGCTACCGATTATTCGTTATCGTCTTCTTATTCACCGTTTAGTGTAAATGTGGGACTTGAAACGCTGGATAATCTTTCAGTTCCGTTACATAATATGTATCTTGTTTCTGGAACCCTAAGCGATTCAAATGGAAGCGGAATGTTAGCAACTTTCCAATTATGGAATTCTGATGGCTCAGACTGGATAAACATAGAATCTGATGAAAACGGAACATTTGCAGAATATGTTGAGGAAGGAGACTGGATTGTTGTAGTTGCACCATTCCTTGATGATAATAATGGAACTGAACAATTGCGCAGTGTATTGAGTGTAAATGCAGATTCACCACGAACTGGACTTGCACTACAGACTAGTGTTTCAGTTGAAGTTTCCTTCACATTGAATGAAGCAGTAACAGAATCTACTTTGGGGGATACTCGGGTGACCTTAGTCAGCCAAGAAGGATTGGGCAATATCACATTGGAAAAGACAGACGAAGGTGGTAATTTGACCTTTGATATCTATCCGGGTCAATGGAGTTTATTCCTTAACAAAACAACACCTCAGAAGCAATGGACACTTAACACATCAAGTGACCCATTCGATACAGCTGGTTCTAATGGTTCAATGAACCTTGGAATGATATCTGCAGATTTGGTTGTGGAAATTGGCGGAAAGGTCTTTTGGGATTTGAATGAAGATGACATTCCTAGTTTGTCCGAAGGAGTTCCTGAAGTTAATGTAACAATCATGGGATCTAATAACACTGCAATCAATGAAACCATTATGACAGACGAAGATGGTGTTTGGAGTCTATTCGTGCCACTTAGAGATGTTTATTCAGTGTCAATTGACAAGGAAGGATTCGCAAATGTATCATACGATATCGAAGAAACAGGCGGATTCCCAGTATACGATACAATAGCTTCTCATGATATTAAGATGAATGCAGGAAACGTCTCTGTTAGCGGAACAATTACCGATGTACAAGGTTCAAGTAGACTTACTGGAGCAACAATTACTCTGTATCCAGCATTGGATATTGAGAGAGATATTATTTCACTCACCGGAACCTTAGACAATGATGTTCTTACTTGGGATGCAGTTATCACACCTGGTGATTGGATCGTAGTAGTTGAAGAAGCAAATGCTGGTGAAAACGGCGGTGGAATTGCAGTTGGATTACTAGAAGCAAGCGTTGCGAATGGTGGAACAATTGATTTGGAAATGTCTCTAGGCGGCTGGGTTGAATTAACAACTACTTGGGCAGATATTGAAACTTTACCACACCACGCAGGTTCAGATGATTCAGGACATTCTATGATTACTGAATCAGTTGTAGTTGAGGTTAGTATTGGAAATGGAATAGTTTGGGAAATGCCTATCAGTTCAGATGGTACAATGAAAATTCTTCTTCCATCTGGTGATTTTGACATTGACTCCTCTTTCATAACAATTCAACACGATGATGAACTTGAGATGAAGTACAATGCTGGTGTTAACAGCAATATTGATGCAGACCTTCAATCACTAACACTTGAGTATAACAGAAGAATCAATTCCGAAACCAGTGTACAAGTGGTCAGTGGTAGCATAACAAATGCAGCAACCATTGATGATGATAACAATAAATTGATGGCTGACGAGTCGTTAGCAGCAATTGAATTTGATGTCCAAGTAAATTATCTTGGTACTGAGACAACAGATGCATTCACCGTCACAGGTTATGTTGATGTTTCTCCAGACGAAGCAGAATGGAATATTCAATTATGGAATGGAACTGAATGGGTCGACTCACTGGAAGTCACTCTTGGAATCGGTGTTAATTCTACTGACGAGAGTGTCTCAAACAACTCCATTGTAAAGGCTAAGTTAACACTCCCAGATGCTGCAACAATTTGGCACTTGGAGAATGGCCACACAATCAATGTTAATTTGAATACTGAAACCGGTTCTGGCAGTGAGGTATCTATCAATGTCCAAGTTCCACAAACCTATGGATTCAACCTCACTGGCGCTACTGAAGAAGTCGGAATTGCTCCATCGGGTAATAGAAACTTTGAGTTTACATTAACCAACACTGGAAACGGTGATGACACTTTCACGATTGAATTAGCAGACAACATCCCTACGGGATGGGAGATTACTCCTACAAGTTCTACTATGACAATTGCCAAGGATACAAGCAGAATTCAAATGTTTACAGCCTTCGCTCCTGCTGATTTCACTGAAGGTAGCTTTACTGTAACAGTGACCGCAACAAGTGAAGATGGAACTACATCAGATACCTTTGATGTTACTATTTCTTCTGCACGTATCAAGTTGAGAGTTGATCAAGGTGATATTGTGACGCTATCTGACCAAGTGGCAGATGAGTCTGGAAAATTGCGCATACCTGTTGAAAACTTTGGAACATTAGATGCGACTTCAGTAATCGTGTACCTCACACCACAAGATACTGGCAAAGAGATGCAAGTCGGTCTTGTAGTTCCTGCTGGACAAACAGTTGAAGCGGTGTTTGATATGAATGCAACTAGAGCTGGAATTCATCGATTTGATGTTAGAGTTGATGTTATTGGCGACGATGCTGACGATGTTGATGTGGAAGTTGAAGACTTTGACTTCGGTATGGAATATCAAATCAATGTAGATTTAGGTGAAGAATCAATATTTTTCCAAATAGCGATGCTTGCACTGATCATCCTAGTAATCTATGGTGGCGCTAAGATGTCACGCAATAAGGGAACTACCAAGTTCTGATACACAATTGAATAGTGATTGGTTTGGCGGTATTCCAGCGTAAGCAAGATATTTCATATTGAACTAACCAAACAAGCATTGAAACGCACTATTGCATTCACTGTGATTGGGGAGTGGTTGAATTGGATGGGCTAGACCGTGTAGACCTTTTGCCCGAACCCTCGGATAGGCGTATTCTATCAGCAATTGACCCCTCTACAGCAGGTTATCAAGATGAATGGAGAGCAGAGGTTACTGGCTGGGCTCCACGCTATGCAACACCGATTCCTAAAGTTAGAAGAACGCGAGTAATCGCAAGCAACATTACAATATTTGCAATAATGTCGGTAGTCCTTCTACTAGTATGGCAATCAGGCTTCCTCTTCATCGAATTACCATCTCCAACATCAGAATGGGCCTTTGAGGCGACAGAAATACGCCAATTACAGGATGAAGGGCTCAATGGGCAAGGAGTTCGAGTTTGCATAGTGGATACCGGATTCTCCCCAATCCATTCTTCCTTTGAAGGTGTGGAGATAATCTTCAAAGATATGGTTGGTGATTCTAAAGTGCCAGTTGATTATGGAACAATAGGACATGGAACAATGATGGCTGGATTATTGATTAGCCAAAGCCATCAAATCGGTATCGCCCCCAATGTCACATTAGCGGTGGTTGCAGCACTGAGTGATAATGGCGATGGAGAAAATTCAGGCGACGAGAGTGTAGTTGCAGATGCAATTACCTGGTGCCATCAAGACTTTGAAGCAGATATCATTTCATTATCACTTGGAGGCCAGCAAAAACTAGCCAATCAACGAGAAGGTGCAAGCGTGACAGCAGCAAGGATGGCAGTCGATTCCGGAATATTTGTAGTGGCTGCTGCTGGTAATGATGGCGGGGTCGATGATGATGGAATGGTTTCCGCACCGGCAAATGTTGCAAGGGTGATAACGGTCGGTGCTACTACCATGACAGGGCAACTTTGGTCCAATTCATCAGCAGGGTCGCAATTAACCGAAACAGAAACTCCACGTCAAAATCCAAATCTAAAACCCGAAGTTGTTTCTCCAGGGCATATGGTGATCAGTACTGGCGATAATGGTGAATGGTATTCGAGTAGCGGAACATCTGTATCTACTGTCTTTGTTTCTGGAGCTTTAGCATTGATCTTGCAAGCACATCCAGAATTAAAACCTAATCAGGATTCAAATGGCTCATGCATTGATTCTGTGAAAATAGCACTGATGAATTCTGCACAACAGAATGAATTCGCTTCAACTCATGATAATCATTGGGGATATGGGGAGTTAAAATCTCAATTATGGCTTCAAGAAATATCCAATTCGGAGCAATGTTAATTCTAATTAGCAAACCTAATAATTGTTAGTTATCAGTGGAAACGAGGGTGCTGCGACACAATATACGCCAAAATCCGGCCTAATAATCTGATATTATTACCAATATATGATATTATTAAGGGTAAAATACTGATATTATTAGCAGTATTTGATACTATTGTTGTGATAATTAAGGCGCAGTGTTATATTCAAGCGGATAATGGCATTGTTTACGAGGTGGACAATTTGTCAATACAGTCATCACACAAGAGCCTATCATTGGTAATGCTATTATTACTCTCCAGTTTTACTGGATTAATCGCATTGCCATCTGCATCAGCAGTGAACGAAACAACTTCAGGTACAATTACTGGAACTGAAACATGGTCTGGAACCATGAATCTTAACGGCGACATTCTTGTTGCCGAAGGTTCTAAGTTAATTGTAAATGCAGGAACTACGATCAATATTCCTCCTGGAAAATTCATTGATGTTGCAGGCGCTATCTGTATCGGTGATACAGCGTGTGGAGCATCATCTGGTTCTGCTTCCAACATGGCTCGCTTTGTTTGGAGTATTCCTGCTGATTACACAAAGGTTGGGCGTTGCTATGATAACACGACTACATATCTCAACAATGTCGATGCTGCATGTGGCTCTGGAATGATTATTAGAAGTACGATCAATCAGGCACTAACATCAATTAATTATGCTCACTATGAAAATGCATATGGTTATCCGATGTATGTGGCATCACTTCAATCAGTTCAATATGGTGCATTGGTATTCGATGGCTCTTCAACAACTGCAAATGGCGTTTCTTTCAAAGACATCAATACTTCCAATGTATTGGCAGTTGATTTCGCAGCACCATTACTCAAGGATTCATCGTTCACATTGGGTGTAGATGGCAGAGAATATGATGCAGCAGCAGTCCGAGCATATGGTGCAGGTGCAGGTATTCTTGCAACATTAAGGATTGAAAATTCAGTATTTACTGGTGACGATAGCGGCGATTGCGGTCAACAAGGTGGTGGGCGTTCGCTTATCTATCTTGAGGACTCATATATTGGATTAAACGATTTAGAAGTTAAAGATAACACTTATGGATTATTTTTGAAGGGTTCCTCTGGCTATTTCTCAAATTCAACTGTGACTACAAAATGTAACGCAATTGACACAAACTCTCACAAGGAGACTGGAAATATCAAACACACTTTAACTATTGATAGCACGATAATTACAACTGGCGAGGGTGCCGGAATTACTGCTTATGATGGCGCTATTGTTGAAATTAATAATGTTGACATTTCCGGTGCTGCTGAAGGTTCAGGAATCGGAGTGAGTTCTTCCACATTGGAAATACACAACAGCAACATTGGTCCTATTGGTGGATGGAACGGTTTATGGATTTACGGAACTTCAGATGTAGTCGCTGAAAATAATACAATTCATGATACGGCAAAAGAGCCGATTCTAATTGGAGAATACCACTTCAAGGATCAAGGATGGAATGTACCAACCCCTACTGCTGCTCGCCTATATCTTGCGAATAATTATATTTCAAATAATTCTGGTATTTGTAACTCACAGATGTATGGAGGAGATTTCCCTTGTCCAGCTGTACACGTATTTATGTCCTCAGCAACAGTTTATGATAATATAATTTCAGGGAATCAAGGAGATATTATTAGAGCAAAGGGTTCGATTGTTAATGTTCAACGCAATGTTGCAGATACCGCAGGTGGCTTTGCTGCCAACATCTCACACTACGATGATAATTATGGTAATAAGTATGGAAGCATTGGTTATTTCTCCGGCAACACATGGACAAATGCTTCACAAATTTACAATGTTACAGAATCAAGAGTAACAGTTCAATCGGAGTTTATTCCAGATCCAACTGCAGGTGAACTATATCCTGTAAATATTCGCTGGCTAGGTGCAGAATGCCCGTGGGTTCAAGATGAATGTCTTCAAGTGCCTCAAACCAAGGTCTTACCTCCTCGCTATATGCCACTTGCATTAGAAGTAGTCGAGAACTCAACAGTATTTTCATATGCTGATTTACAAAATTTTGATTCTTCTAAAGTACACACTCAAGCACAAAATTCAGCTTGGGGTGCACAAGTTAGAGAAGGCGAACTTGTTAGATACCAAGTAAAGGCAAAGAATAGCAATGTTGCAGGAGCGACAGTTATCATCAGCGATGCAAATGGGTTGCCATTGTATACTCTTGAAACAGATTCATTTGGATTTACTCAACAAGTTTCACTTCCTAGTGATTTCCTATTAGACCGAAATTGGAATCACCAAGTAGGAGAGACCAATGTTCAAATTCCTGGTACAAGTGATATTGTCGATGAAAACTCATGTGCCGATGGATATGATAATGATGGAGACACATTTATTGATTCCAATGACCTTGCTATGGATATTTCTGACACCTCCAATTGCGAAAATGGCAATCGTGAGATGCCATTCTACAGTGTAAGTGCATTCAAGTTCGGAAAGGGTACAAAGGATCTCAGTTATGTTCTTTCAGGTCCAATTGACGACGTAATTAATTTGGTCAACATCAAACCCAGTGTTACAGTAGAGCAAAACGATGGTTTCTCATTCGCAACAACTGCAGTAATTACAGGTTCTGCATGGGATGGACAAGGAGCCCCATATGCAAATGATATTATTGCCTATGAAGCGCAATTTGGTCTGGTAAAGAAGGTTGAAATTCAACCACCAGGCTCTAACGATTGGTATTCAGCAGTAGATACATCTCAGTCAAATGGTGAGATTACACTTTCAAATCATCCATTCCAATCATGGTCTTTCACATGGGATTTATCTGCCCATCCAGAAGGTGAAGGTGATGTCACTTTCCGTGTCCGTTCATATGATGGACTTGATTATTCGCCAGTTGAAGTTAGAAAATTCAAGTTAAATCTTGTCGCTCCAACAATATTAGTTGACACTCCAAATGATGGAACAAGCCATGATTCAGGCAGAGTAATCTTCTCTGGTACCGCATCAGATCCATATTCAGGAACATGGGGTAGTGATATCAAGGGAATTTGGTTTGACATTACGGGTCCAGAAAATTCAGAAGGAGTACCTTATCGTTCCCATTTCGATGTAGCAGGTTCTACTGCATGGTCCTATCAATGGCAATTTGATGAATTGCCAACTGGACAGTATACATTTGAGATTTGGGCAAGTGACAGTGATTTCTGTATTGACATAGTAGGAACTTGCTCTACCGAAATTAGAACATTGCAAATTAATAATGATAACCAACCACCAATTGTTCAAATTAGTGAACCACTGGATATGGATTCAATTAGAGCATCAGAAGACACTATTATTCAAGGTGTGGCAAGAGATAACGATGGACAGGTAACAAGAGTGGAAATAGAAATATTTGACTTAGCCAGTGGATTTGTGCTGAATAGTGGACCGAATCCTGTAACCAATTTCGCTCCGAACGGTGCATGGTCTACAGTATGGGATACTTCTGATTTAATTCACGACCAACAGTATGAACTGGTTGTTCGTGCATATGATGGTGAGGATTATTCACAAGAGGTTAGAAACCGTATCATTATCGACAATCCAACCGACCTCAACAACATACCACCTACATTCAATGACACAGGGTGGGCAAGTACAGTAACAATCTTCTGCGACGCGCAATCATCTTCGATTGATAGATGTGGCTCTGGTGCAGTTATTGATTTAACAGAGTTCTTTAGTGATCCAGATGGAATCGGAAGCACAGCTGAAGCATTAGCATTTGATATCTATGATGATGTATCTAATTTGGATGACGACGAATATATGTATCACATCACTATTAATGCACAAGGAGTTGCAACATACGACCCTGCTACTCGTTCTGATAGTACAGTTTCGGAATGGTCCTTAGTAGGTGTCATATTTGAAGCGAGAGATATTCACGACTCAGTTATCTATTCACACAAAGTGAATATCGTCGTGAAGTCTGTTTCATTCTCAGTGGAAAGAGTTGACTCAGGTGATATTACATTTGAGCAACCGGCTCAATTTAGAGGACAAGGATTGCCGGGAAGTACAGTTCAAGCACTAATTCAACAAGGTGGTGTAAGATTGAACTCAACAAGAGTTCTATCGGATGGAACTTGGTCAATGGATATTTCCACAAGTCAATTAAACACCGAAGGTTCAAGAAATGTCATCTTCAAAATGGACGGACAAATTTTCCAAGACCCTGGAACCTCAGCAGACCAATCATGGTCACTGAGTGTTGCAAGTGATTCTGGTTCCACAAGTGGGATCTTGAAGGTAGTATTAGTAGTAATAGCAATAATAGCAATATTAGCAGCGGGAGCATTTTTCTTTATTGAATTTGAAGACTTGGATGAAGCAGAAGCAGAAGCTGATCAAACTGCTGAAGTTGAAGAAGATACATATGCTTGGGGTAAGGCAAAACTAACTCCTGAAATTCCAGCAGCAGTAGTGGTGCCCGAACCAGTTCAGCAAGCCGTAACACCTGAAGTTTCACAGCACCCAGGATGGTTGTGGGATGCTGAAACAAATCAATGGGTAGCAGACCC
>Ga0206681_10000364_pt1 | contig 25392 bp, 14 predicted proteins | sample M150012015metaG_FD_161048 | JGI IMG/M metagenome (GOLD analysis project Ga0206681, IMG submission 161048) | Ammonia-oxidizing marine archaeal communities from Monterey Bay, California, United States - M1 500m 12015 | ecosystem: Environmental > Aquatic > Marine > Intertidal zone | place: USA... | reverse complement strand
CTCTTCTCGGGTATATCCGGTCAAACTGTAACAGCCCATACTTAACACCTGCATTGTCCAGCTATCATCTACACTACAGCGGTAGGCCATACCGGGCAAATGATTGAATAGTGTTGAAAGGGTTCTTTCCCTTTCTTGTAGTTGGCGTTCTGCCATCACTTTTTCTGTGACATCCTTTGCTATTCCAAAATTCCCGCTATATTTTCCCTTCTCGTTAGTTTTAGGAAATACATCTTCTTGAATGTAAATGTATTTTTCCGAGTCTTTTCGCTTGAACCTATACGTGTGAGAAATTGGTTTTTTATCCTCCCTTAATTCTTTGGAATTCTGTTTGAACGAGTCTATATCATCAGGATGATACAGCTCTAATTCTCTATTTTCTTTAAAAATAGTCTTATACTCATTTATGGTATATCCATATACTTTTTCAATTTGAGGAGATATATATTGAAACTCCTGGGTACCCTCTTTTGTGATTTTAATATCATAAATAATGTGGTTAACATTATCTAAAACCATTCTCAGCCTATCGTTGACTTCTAACAATTCTCGTTTAGATCTGTTAAAATCACTTACGTCTCGTATTATGATCAGAGCCTCATTATTGTTGAAAGGAATAAGCCTTGCTTCGAGGTCAACTATTTCGCCTTCTCTTTCTAAGTTATAGTAAAACAGTTGCGGATCCATAGTCTCCAAACCGCGTTCTAAATTAGCTAATATCCTTATTTCTACTTTTTTAGGTAGGTTCCTGTCTGCTAACGTTTTTCCTTCATCCTTGGTGAAAGGCGTTGTTCTTTTTTCAAGGGAGTAAAATTCCCGGTAGTGTCCTTCCCTGTCTACAATGTAAAATGAGTCTGGAATAGTTTTTATAATCAACTCCAAACGATGAGTATCTTCTAATTTTTCTTTGTCTTTAACGTCATTAAAATTATCTTCCTCTAACCTGATCAGAATATACTTTTTTCCTTTGTGTTCAATGACAGCACGCGCTAGCTTGGTTTGGCTTATTTCATTTAAGCTTAGGGCTTTTTCTAAGGAAAGACCTATTATTTTTTGTTTTTTATAGCTACCTAATTTCTTTACAAACTCCCCGTTGCAATCAATTATTAAGTCATCACCTGAATCAATAATCGCGACTGCTTCATTGCTGTTTACAAAAAATGATATGAGCTCGTTTAACATTAATCAAAAGAATCTAGTCCTGGTTTGAATTTAATGCCATCTAATTTGAATTCAACTCCATTCTTATACAAGATAGTTAGAATAATTTCTCCTTGTTCGTTAAATTTTTTCCATTCGCCCTCTTTCATTCCACTTTCATACTTTCCCTCCTCTTTTATTCTTCCACTAGGATAATAATACCGGTGTTTACCAATAGCTATTCCGTTAATATATTCCCCCTTGAACGCCAAAGTCTTTTCTCCTTCACTAATTATATGATGAAATTCCCATACGCCAGTTTTTTCTCCATCTGCGTAAACTCCTCTTTCAGTGTGATCACCAACATTATAGTACCAATTTCCATCTTGAATTCCATCAATGAATTCACCTTTCGTAATTGTGTTTCCGGTTGAATCAAACTCTACACTTTCTCCATCCTCCTTTCCTTTTCTGTAAAACTCTTTTCTTTTTATTTGTTTATTGTTAAAATACCAGTTCCACTCACCTTCTGGTATACCATTCTTATAAATTCCTATTTGCTCAAGCTCACCATTTAAATGAAAATATTTCCACTCACCTGTCTTTACGCTCCTATTGTACTTACCTTTTGCTTGTATATTTCCATTACTAAAATAGTAAACCCACTCCCCTTCTAATAGTGAAGAAGAGTCAGTCATCCCCTCTGCAAGCAACGAGTCATTTTGATATATAAAGCTATTAATTAGCTCTCCAACTTTTGTAAACTCTCTGAATAATCCCTGTTTGTGTCCTTTGCTTATTCCTCCAACCAAATGAAGTTCTCCCGTTTTATAATATTCTCTGTACAATTCTACAAATATTACCTCCTCTGCATCTTCCTGAATAACACCATCTTGGAATTTATCCAATTTTTTTAACCTTCCTTTTGAATCAAATTCTCTTACTATTCCATCTATTTTACCATCCTTATAGCTTCCAACCCATTTTTCTTCTCCGTTTTCATAGAACTGTTTCCATATTCCTGTTTTTTGTCCATCCGAATCCAAGCGATTGAATTCTTCTCTTTGTTTAAGGAATCCAGATGTATATTCTTCCTGTGTAATAACCAGACCTTCTTCGTTGAATTCTATTGATTTTCCCTCTGGTCTGCCTTGCTCATATATTGTTGTTCTTTTTAATTTTCCATTCTTGTGAAACGTTTTTTCCACTCCGTTTCTTTGATTATCCTTATAACCTACTTCAATTACCAAGTCACCATTCTTATTGTATGATCTTAATAATCCGTTCTTCTTGTCATTTTTATATATAATCTCATTTTCTATCCGCCCAGAATCGTCGTAAAATTTCCAAATGCTGTCAAGTTTAAAATCCAATCTATTTCCTTCTGTTTTTTTGTTTCCGTTAGAATAATATGTTTTCCAGTAACCATTTGGTTTTCCCCCCTCTAACAGACCTTGAGATGAAATTTCACCATTGGGATAATAAAAAGTATTAAATCCATTCGGATTTGGATTTGTCTGTGATTGAGAAACATAACCGTACACCACAAACACTAAAGTTGATATTACTTTAAATGTGAGTTTAAACAAACTAGAATATAATTTAACCCTTTTAATAATTTAAAACTATGTTATTATTAGCTGTGTGGAAAAGTGTATAAATATCTACAATTTTTATTGACAACATGAGATATGAAATGTTTATAACATATTATGAACAACTAATATTGTTCCATATACTTAACACTTAGGGTTATGATAGTATAATTAACAAAACTTGAATTTGTATAATTAACATAATTATCTTGAAAAGTAAATGATATATAAACCACACAATCCGTTAATAATAGCTTGATAAAAATATTAAAACCAATGATCAATTTACTTGACAATTACCATTTCGTATTTGTATAAAAAAAAAAGAACAAGAGACTGTAATTAGTTTTGATTAGATATTAAAATGAAATCAACATAATTAGTCTTTAATTGTTAATAGCGTTGTATTACGCTAATAATTTGGTTATTTGCAGCTGTTTTATTAGAAATAGAAAATATGGAGATAGCAATAGGTTGTGATCATGCGGGATTTGAATTAAAGGAATCGATAAGAAGTAAGCTACTTGAGTTAGGTTATAAAGCGATTGATCATGGTACTCACTCTGCAGACAGTGTGGATTATCCGGAATTTGCTCACACTGTTGCTTCTGACGTTTCATCCGGAAAAATAGATAGGGGAGTTTTAATCTGTGGTAGTGGGAACGGAATTAGTATGGCGGCAAACAAACATTCTAATGTAAGGGCCGCATTATGTTGGGCCCCAGAAATTGCTGAATTAGCCAGGCGGCATAATAATGCAAACATACTAGCATTACCAGCTAGGTTTATTACTCAGGAGCAAGGAATTGATATACTTGAAAAATTTATCACAACAAATTTTGAAGGGGGAAGACACGAAAGAAGAGTAAAAAAAATCAACTACTAATGAAAAACTTACAGTGCATAATTGCCTGCTGCCTTTTTCTAGGTTGTGCAACAGGTAATAAAATAAAGGTTGAAAGAAACGAAGAGATAATCAAATATGCATACAGCATAACCGCGGATAACCTTGAGGAGCACCTGAGGGTATTAGCTTCTGACGAATATGAAGGGCGAGAAACTGGAATGCAGGGTCAAAAAATGGCTGCTCAGTATATTCAAGATTACTACGAAAGAATTGGAGTGAGAGGAGGAATGCCGGACGGAAGCTATCAACAATCCTTTCCGCTAATTGTAAACAATCCAAAAAACATAGAACTGTCAATGTTGAAGTATGCGGAGGGGGAAGCTGACAAGCCAATGAAAATTGAGTTGAAATGTTTTGAAGACTATTATTTTTTCGGCGGGTTTGCAGATACAACAATTACAGATATGGAACTGGTGTTTGCGGGTTATGGAATAAAAGAAAAAAACTTTAACAGTTATACTGAGGATGTTCAGGGAAAAGCAGTAATTGTAATTGAGGGATCCCCAACGCTTCCAAAAGACGAGGAATTGGATAAAGACTGGGACAATTGGAGGCTGAAATTAAAAACAGCTCAACAACAAGGTGCCAGCGCAATGTTCACGATTAAACATAATTTCAGAGAGAGTGTTGAGTCGATTAGATATTTCGTTGAAAACCCAAACATGCAACTTCACAACCAAGGAAGAAAGAAATACAAACGCATTCCTAATTTTTATTTACCCGACTCATTGATTCCCATATTACTGTCACAAAGCTATTCCGAGCTCGAATCGCTAGGCAACAATAGTGAATCTTTTAAAACAAACATTAAAATTAACATGAGGTCGTTTTTCATAGACACAAGCCTGAAATCAGAAAACATTTTAGGTTTTATTGAGGGAACAGACCTGAAGGAAGAGATTGTGGTTTTATCAGCTCATTATGATCATATTGGATACGACAATGGGCAGGTTTGTAATGGAGCTGATGATGATGGCTCCGGAACCGTATCAGTCTTGGAAATAGCTCAAGCTTTTGCTCTTGCGAAAAAGGAAGGCAAAAGCCCTAGGCGAAGCATTTTATTTCTTAATGTTTCCGGTGAAGAGAAGGGACTGCTTGGTTCACAATTCTATACTGAAAATCCAATATACCCACTAACAAATACGATAGCAGACTTAAATATAGACATGATAGGAAGAACCGATAATAATCACGACAATGATCAATATGTTTACTTAATAGGTTCAGACAGACTCAGCTCAGACTTAGATGTAATAGCAAGACAATGCAATAAGCTGTATGCTCAGTTGGAACTAGACTACACATACAATGCGGAATCAGACCCAAACAAATTTTATTATCGATCCGACCATTATAATTTTGCAAAAAAGAACATACCGGTGATTTTCTATTTCAGCGGGGTACATGAAGACTATCATAAACCAACAGATGATGTAGAAAAAATATTATTCCCTAAAACTGCTCAGATTGCCAGATTAATTTTTCATACAGCCTGGGAACTGGCAAATAGAGATGATAGACCCCAGCTAGATAACAAATAAGACCGCTATTCGGCGAGAAGGGTTTCGACCAGCTCAGTTGTATTATTTACATATTTATGATAATACGAACCAGTGCCAGGGCCATAAAATCCAGTATGAATTTTTCTTATCATTCCGGTCTTGTCGATAAACAAACAAGTAGGAAAAGAGCTAATTTCATTAAGTTGATGAAAAACCTCGGAGGCCTCAGCTTTTGATGCGCCCCCCCCAACAGATACACGATAAGGAAGGTTTAAAGAGTTGGAGTAAGACAATAATCTTTTATTTCTTTCTTCAATCGAACCCTGACTCTCAAAAGCCACCCCAAGAATTTCCAAACCATCTTTGTGATACTTATTGTAAAGCTCTGATAAAAACACCGATTCATCTTTACAGTTGGGACACCAAGAACCAAAAATTTGCAAGATCACCACCTTATTGTCGTACTGCCCCGAAGGGAAAACGATCGAATCATTGAGAACGTCAGGCACGGCAAATGAAACCGAGGTTTCACCGTTTTTGAGAAAAGTTAAAGCATAAGGGTCCTTTAGTTCAAACGAATCACTTCTAACAGCCACCCATAGGCTGTCAAGATAATGATTCCCGGAGTAGAACACTCCACGTAGTGAATCTCCGCTTTTTTGTGCTTTAAACAAAAACGCATGTGCCCCGTCAAAGCAAGAGAGAAACAAAGTATCTGATATAGCATTTCCTTGAAGGTATCTGTAATCACCGGTTTCGGTCAAGAAAGTACCCGTTACAACATTACCAAACTGTTCAAAAAGACCAACAGCCCCATAGGGGGACAGGGCCTGACTAAAGCCGACTTTCCATTTTCCCTGAAAATTTTCTTTGGCAGGAGAAATAGAGTGGTCAAAGCGTTGATCACGATTAGAAGTAGTTGAAGCCACAAAGTACACACCGCTCTTTTCCTTTTTATAAGTATACCAGTAACCTGAGACCCGATCATCCCCCGACTGCTTGAATTTTAGATCAGACCCAAACACAGGAAAATTACAAACAATGGAATCCCCCACCCTGCGCATGGCGGAGGTAATTTTTTCACTTGAATTAGAAATTGTAATCACAGAATCTGAAACGCAAAAATTAAACGGAATATAAGATCCATCATTTAATACGAACTTACCCAACCAATCTCCATTTATTAGCCCTTCATTAGTATTTATTATTGGAGTTTCAGAACAAGATGTTACCACAGAACCCAAAGCAAACACAAAGAATACCCAAATCACTAGTAAACAATACATGTTTCTCTGTTGAGATATTAAGCGCATAATTGACGTTAAAAGGCCATAAATATAATAGTTTATACCAAGGTTAATGCAACCCTTTTTTTAAATTAGGAGTCTAAGAACAAGAAGCAGATGGGAATGACGGATCTGGAGCTAATAAACGAATGTGTTAATAAAAATCCGAAGGCCCAAAAAGAACTATACAATCGGTTTGCCTCAAAAATGATGGGAGTTTCCTATAGATATGTGAGTAGCCAAGAAGAGGCTAAAGACATACTGCAGGATGCCTTTATAAAAGTGTTTGGACGGATAGATTCGTTCAAAAAAGAAGGTTCTTTGGAAGGATGGATTAGAAGAATTGTGGTTAATACAGCGCTTGATAGCATTAGGAAAAAGAAAAAAGACAAGCAAAACGTATCCCTGACCGAGGCAGAACACCTTGCCTCAAACAAGGATTTCATTATAGAGAACTTAAGTGCTAATGACCTTTTGCAGCTACTGAAGACAATCCCCCTGGGTTACAGGACGGTTTTCAACTTATACGCCATTGAAGGTTATTCACATAAGGAAATTGCCGAAAAATTAGAGATTACCGAAAATACATCAAAATCACAATATTCAAGAGCCAAAGCATTCATGAGAAAGCTAATAGATCAATACGAACTGAATTAATTGAAGAAGAACAAAGAAATAGAGGAAATTTTAAAGGAGAAGTTTGAACAATTTACCCCAGACGTTCCAGAATCAGTGTGGGCAAACATTGAGAGCAACATCTCAAGCGCCCCAGCATCGGTGAGCATAGCATCTACTGTTGCAAGTAAAATAACAGCCATAATTATTGGTGCGGCACTAGTCGGTGGATCTATCTATATTGTTAGTGAATATAATTCTCAGAAAAAGAAACCAGCAGGAAAAACATTAGTAGAAGAAAAAGAAGAAGAAGAAATAATCCACAACCAACCCAAAGGAGCAGGAGAAACAAATACCAACACTAAGACGAAAGTAATTTCTGTTGAAACCTCAATAGGATGGAAAGAAATTAATTCTCCAAAAAAGGTTAGAATTAAAATGATCACCAAGCCAGAAGAGAAAACCCGAAGAGCTAAGCTATCTAGTGTTGCCGATATGCACATCAGCCAATCCTCAAGAACAATAATTACACTGGAGGAGCTAAATAACATGTTCGAGGCAAACAAATTACCTCGTAAACCAAACACTACCATTGACAGCATCATAGTAATCGTTGAAAACCCGGAGGAAAACGACCCTCCTTTTGCAACAATCAACGCCTCCGTGGTTGGAGGAAACGCACCATTAGAAGTTGAATTCAGTCAACACTCCACAAGCGGTCAAACGAAGTGGGATTTCGGTGATGGCGACACATCAACAAAAGAATCACCAAACCATACATATGCGGAGCCAGGAAGTTATTTCGTTACATTAATCATCGAAACTCAAAACGGCAATACAGCAAAAGACGAGAAACTAATTGAGGTTACAAAACTTGACACGACAGGTGAGCAAACGGAGCTAAGCAGGTCGCAAATAACATCAAAGCCGAATGTGTTTACCCCTAACGGAGACGGAATTAATGACCAGATGTTTGTTGGAGCTGAACACATGGAAAGCTTTCACTTTTTGTTGCTTGATATGAACTCTAACAACATTGTTTTCGAAACACGAAACCCCGCATTCAAATGGGATGGAACGCTTCCTGATGGGACAAAGATAGCAAAGGGCACCTATATATATATTATACTAGCAAAAGGCCAAGACGGGCAACAGTTTGATGAATCCGGAGCTTTAAGCGTTCAATAATCAGCTTTCTTATTTACCACAACTTATTATAAGCATTCCTTAGCAGTATTAACATACTGTTATGAATGACTTTATTTTGTTCATTTCGATAATGTTGGACACTTTTTTACCTTGGTAAGTGCAACAATGCGCAAAATGACCAAGCTTATAACCGTATTATTCCTGCTTCCATACATAGTAATAGCGGGCGACACAACACGCCTGGAGTTCTCGCCTGAAGGGGGATTTTTTAAAGAGAAACAAGAGGTAACACTTTCAACCCTAAGAGGCCCCGCAGATATTTTTTACACCCTTGACGGCAGCGAACCAACGAGGAGATCAAGAAAATATAGGTCCCCCATAGCAATTAATATAACCTCAGTGATCAGGGCAACATCGTATTTGGATGGTGTAAAATCAGAGGTTCAGACAAACACTTTTTTTATTGGGAGAGACTTTTCCTTGCCCGTCATCTCAATAGCCACCAATCCAGATAACTTTTTTAGTCCAGAAAAAGGAATCTATGTCAAAGGGTGCTGTGCGGATTCTGTTCAGCCCTATTATGGTGCAAATTTTTGGAAAGGGTGGGAAAGACCAATAAATATTGAATACTATGAACCCGACGGAATACAGGCAATTAATCAGAAAGCAGGTGTTAGAATTTTTGGGGGATTTAGTAAGGGCCTACCAATGAAGTCTCTTGCGATCATCTCTAGAAAAAAATATCAAAAAAAATACTTTAAGTATCAAATTTTTAAAGAGAAGCCCAAGATTAAAAAACACAAGACCTTTATTCTTAGAAATTCAGGAGGCGACTTTAATAATACGCACTTTAGAGACGCCCTAATCACCCAGTTGACCAGGCACACAAAGGTTCCAATTCAAGCCTACCAACCAACAATAGTTTTTATTAATGGAGAATATTGGGGCATACATAATGCAAGAGAAAAGTTGAACGAATACTATTTTAAATTCAACTATGGAGCCAACGAGGACTCTATTGATCTAATGAAACACAGGAACGATCTTCAACTGGGAACAAGACAGAAATACAAGGAGCTTAAAGAGTTTATTGCGAACCAGGACCTAAGCGAAAACAAACACATACAAGCCCTCAACAAACTGATGAATATCGATAATTTCATTGATCACCACATAATACAGGTTTATGCTGATAATGGGGACGCCGGAGGGAATATACGATATTGGAGACCTCAGAGAAATGACGGGAGATGGAATTGGGTTTTGTTTGACACCGATCTAGGCATGGGAATAGGCAGCAAAAGAGCCTATAAGGTAAACACACTCCTAGAAATGACCACAAAAAGCCATGAAAAATGGCCGAACCCCGCCTGGTCCACATTTATAATTAGAAGCTTACTTGAGAACGACAGCATAAAGCGGACCTACATAAACCGGCTCACGTATTATTTGAACACGATTTACTCGGCAGAAACAGTATGTACAACAATTGATTCCATGCAGCAATTGATTGCTGAAGAAATGATATTTCATCGAAAAAAATGGGGAGGACGCATGTCGACCTGGAATAAAAATGTGGAGAGACTAAAAACTTTCGCACGAAACAGGCCACACTTCATCAGGGAACATATGAAGGAAGTTTTCAACTTAAGTGACACCATCAGCATCACTATAAAGAAACCAATAACGGGCGTGAAAGAATTATGGTTTAACTCACGGAAAATTGATAGTGGATATACAGGCACTTATTTTAAATATTTTCCGGTGTCACTAAAAGCCAAAATAGAAACTGGCTATCAACTGGTTGGCTGGAAGGGCTCAGAGCAGACTGGAAAAACAATAGAGATAAATCCTGAAGGAGACATGCAAATTGAGCCGATCGTTAAAATGAGAGACACCAGTAATTATTGGAATAGGATTATTTTCAGCGAAGTGTCTTTCTATCAGGACTCCGCGCAGCCAGAAGGAGATTGGATCGAGTTGCGTAATGTATCTGACAAGACGATAGATCTGGGCGGTTGGGAAATAAAAATTGACAAAACCTCTCAAAACAATGAATTGATGGATTTTAAGATCCAACCAGGTGAGCACATAATAGTAGCGCGGGACAAAGCTGCACTAAGTAAATTCAGACCAAACCTAGACCCAAGACGAATAATACCGTGTAATAACATTAAACTTAAACAGCAAGGATTCCAGCTTTTTTTACTTGACAAGGAAGACAACATTGTTGACTCATTGCGAATTTTCAATCGGGACAAGCACTACACCTCGCGGAGTTTAATAGACACAGAATTGAATGATCATACAATGAACTCCTGGGAATCACCTGCAGAAACCACCCCCAACGAAATCAATAGCTCGGAAAAGAGCAGGAAAATTGAAAAGGAGGAAAAGCAGCAAACAATATATATAATGGGCCTGACTCTTTTCCTTTTGGGGGTCATTTTATTAATAATCCATCGTTTAAGAAAAAAAAGCACAATGGTTTTATAGCTAAGGATTCATTTTACTTTAGTTAAAACCTTTGCTAAATGGACAGCCTAACAGTGCAATCAGACACCCTATACGCACAAGCGATTAATATGAGCCAAAGTGACTATGGACCTAGTGCTATTTGGCCACAGGCAAAAGGGATACTATGGGATATTGTTGTTTCTTATGGGCCGAAAGTTCTCTTGGTAATTGTAGTTCTTGTCGTTGGCCTGTGGACAGTTAAAACAGTAAAGAAGTTACTGTATAGGGGGCTGAAAAAAAAGCGATTGGACCCTACCGCAAGAAAGTTTATCATTGACATTACGGGCGGCTTGCTCACGGTAACGCTGTTTATTTCAGTGTTAAGCTTGTTTGGGGTTCCAACCACATCCTTCGTAGCAATTCTCGGAGCCGGTGGCCTGGCAATTGGCCTAGCATTGCAAGGCGCGCTTCAAAATTTTGCCGGCGGAATACTGCTACTTTTATTCAACCCTTATCGGATAGGACATTTAGTTGAAATTCAAGGCAAGCAGGGGTTTGTTAAAGACATTAGGATATTTAATACGGTATTGGTTACTTTGGAAAACAAGCGCGTAATAGTTCCTAATGGACCGCTGATCAACCAGCATATCGTGAACTTTTCCGAAGAAGGGTCTATTCGAGTAGACCTGTCCGTGAATGTAGCGTATCACACCAACCTTAAAAAAGCAATCGAGACAATTAACAGCGCTCTTGCCAAAGACCCGAAGGTGTTAAAAATGCCACACCCAATGGTTGGTGTAGCGGAGCTAGGAGAGAGCTCAATTAAACTGTTTGTTCGCCCATTTACTAAACCAAGGCTTTATTGGGATGTCCACATGGAGGCTCTGCAAAATGTTCGGGAAGCCCTAAAGCAAGAGGGAATCGTAATACCTTTCCCGCAGCGAGAGGTGTACATTAAAAATCAAAAAGAAACCACGTAAATATACCGTGCAGCCATAGGGGCTTTAATCAGAAAGAACGAAATGAAGAGAACAATCATAATGCTGTTCATAATTGCAGCATCAAAATGTACGGCGGCCTGCACTTTTAATGGAAACGGTGACAACAAAGATCATCCAAAAGCAAACTACAATGCAGACTCAACATGGAAATGGGGAGGTTTAATAAGTCTTAATTTCTCTCAAGTGGCTATAGGAGAATATTGGGCTGCAGGAGGGCTGAGCAGTTACAGCCTGACAAGCCTGGTGAGACTCTACGCGAATTATAAGAAAGGAAAAATGACATTTGATAATAACTTCGACATGGGGTACGGAATTATTAAACAAGGCAAATTAAGCTCTTTGTCTTCGCAAAAATGGTTGAAAAGTGATGATAAGTTTGAGGCGAATTCAAAAATAGGACGCCAAATAAAGAACAAAAAGGCAAGTGTAACGGCCCTTGTAAATTTCAAGTCACAGATTGCTCCCGGGTTTAATTACCCTGACCAAAGCAAGCTAACATCAAACTTTCTTGCTCCCGGATATTTAGTTTTTGGGGCTGGCGTTGACATGAAACCAAATAAAAATCTATCCGTTTTTATTGCGCCCTTTAGTTCTGGCAAGATCACTATGGTTAACGACCAGGCACTTGCAGACTCTGGTTCATTTGGCGTTAAGCCGGCAATTCGATCTGCTTCTGGTGACCTAATCAGCCACGGGTCAAGATTAAGAGTAGAGTTTGGAGGGTTCCTAAAGATTTTATACAAAAAAGAAAAACTATCAACTAACGTTGACTCACCGCTGTATGACATTAGTTTTCAATCCAACCTGGACCTCTTTTCTAATTATATGAGCTCCCCACAAAATGTGGATATCAATTGGGGTATGATGATCGGGATGAGGGTAAACAAATTCGTTACAGTTACAGTAACCACAAACCTTATTTATGATAATGATGTTGGCTTTTTAATTGAAGAGATTGATTCAGGAGGAAATGTTACCGGAACCCACCTTGGCCCTCGCGTTCAGCTTAAAGAAGTATTGGGAGTGGGATTTTCATACAACTTTTAATTCCGACCATGACTTCAAGAACACGCGAGTCATCCCTAACAGATCAATAAATGGATTGGCTAAAAAATGTACTTTTGGAAAGATGAAAATCACTAAGGATAAGATAAGCCGGCTTATCAATGAAAAGGTTGTTCGTGTGGGCCTTACAAAAGGACATAACGACTATCAGAAGTTTGTAATATTCTCCAATTACAGATGCGGATCTAACTACTTGATGAACCTGCTCAAATCTCATAGCAACGTTGTGTGTTTTAGCGAAGTATTTTACTTAGATCAAATTTATTGGGCATCTAAAATTTATGGCGGAAAGGTGAATGATGGCCGCTTGATGATTGAAAGGGACAAAGATGAAAGGTCCTTTTTGGAAAATCACATATACAGAAGCTATAGTAAAAACATCAAGGCAGTAGGGTTTAAACTTCACTACAAAGACATGCACCGACACGAAATGCGTATACTTAAAGACTACCTGACAGAGCATCCGGAAACAAAAGTAATTCACCTGAAAAGAAACAACCACCTAGACCGGTATATCTCGACAATAATTACGGATAAAACAAATACGGCGGTTATGGTAGACGAATCGAGCTATAAGAAGAAAATTGAAAACATGGGGCAATTGACACTTGACCCAGTCATTTGTGGTAAGGAGTTCACGTGGAGAGAGGGCGAGCACAACACCTTTGAACAACTTTTAACAGACCTTAATGCTAACGTTTTGAAAATTACATATACTGACCTCACCAAAGAAAATAAAAAGACAATGGATGAAGTCGCTAAATTTCTGAACCTAAAACCAATTGAGCTAAGCACCGAACAAAAGAAGCAGAACAAAAAGCAAAAAAAGGACATTATTGCCAATTATGCAGAGCTGAAAACCCACTTCAAAGACAGTGAGTGGAGCTACCTGTTCAATGAATGATCAACGAAGAAATACGTTGCTGAGCAACGCACGCCACCAGTATTTAACAATTAGATACTCGCCAATCACAAAACTGTCGGCTAGCATACTTTTCTACGAAATAGGAGTTAGAACACACCTTACAGACAGGTGTAGCCCTTGACGACGTTCATTTTTTACATCCTAGTCAATCCAATTTAGATCAGATTCCTTAACTTGGGAGGGCATCAGGAAAACCAACTTTATTATGCTTAAACAAATAACAGTAACCATTGTAATAGGCTGCCTTGCCCTATCCAACACGACCAGGGCACAAGATTTGAAATCAACCTATTGGTCAGACTCGCCCTTAGAGGCCCCCCAAATCAAAGGGCCGGAAGTAATTAAAGCAGACGCCTATCGGACCGTAAAGATCGACCTGTCCGAGCTGAGAAATACTCTTTTGAATGCGGGCACCGTTAATAATAAAGAAAAAGTAAACGCCGTGATTATCGAGATTCCTCACCCGGACGGGACATCGTCGCTATATGAAGTGTGGGAGAACAATACAATGCATGCCGGACTCAAGGCTAAATTCCCTGAAATAAAAACGTATGACGCAATTGGCCTGAGCGGAGATTTTGCAAAGATTGACGTAACCCCACACGGGTTTCACGCAATGATATTGTCTTCCCAAAAAGGCAGCATGTTCATCGATCCCTATTCAATGGGGGACACCGAAAACTACAAGGCATACTTCAAAAGAGACTTCAGAACGGACAAGAAAATGAAATGCGACTTACTGAACAAGGTCTTAAAAGGCAAGAAAGAGTTCAACCCGGCGGAACACAAAGAATTTGGGACATGTGAGCTAAGGACCTACAGGTTCGCTGTTGCTGCAACGGGGGAGTACACTGATTTTCACGGAGGAACCGTGGCTCTTGCTCAAGCGGCACAAGTAACCACAATGAACCGAGTCAACGGACTGTACGAAAGGGACATGGCTATCACCATGACCATAATCGCAAACAACAACCTTATTGTTTTCACAAATTCCGGAACGGACCCCTATACCAATGGTACTCCCGGATCAATGATCAATGAGAATCAAACGGAAATTGACAACACTATAGGAAGCTCCAACTATGACATTGGGCATGTTTTTGGAACCAACTCCGGAGGATTGGCGGGTCTGGGAGTGGTATGCTCAGGAAGTCAAAAAGCGCGAGGCGTAACGGGTAGCTCATCACCGGCAGGCGACCCATTTGATATTGACTACGTGGCTCATGAAACCGGGCACCAGTTTGGAGCGAACCACACCCAGAATAACAGCTGTAACAGGAATAATGCAACAGCTATGGAGCCGGGAAGCGCGTCAACAATTATGGGGTATGCGGGGATTTGTGCGCCAAACGTACAAAGCAACAGTGACGACCACTTCCACGGCGTAAGCCTTGAAGAGATCCACGATGAGATAATGTCTGGAGGCCATACCTGTGAGGCAATAACATCTTTAACTAATACTGCCCCAACAATTACAGCAACAAATGGCAACGTAACCGTTCCTGCAAGTACGCCTTTTGCCTTAACGGCAACCGTTACTGACCCTGATGGTGACGTACTGGAATTTTGCTGGGAACAGATGGACAACGCCGTATCAACGCAACCTCCCTCGGCAACATCTACAGATGGGCCTAATTTCAGATCAAATATCCCGGTAGCGGATCCAACCAGATATTTCCCTAACCTTGCCGATCTAGCAGCAGGAATAACGCCTACGTGGGAAGTCGTTCCTTCCGTAACAAGAACGATGAACTTCAGAGTAACCGTAAGAGACAAGCCACACGGTGTTGTGGGCTGCAATGATCACTCCGACGTTACGATAACAACTGACGCGGGCTCCGGTCCGTTTGTGGTGACTTACCCCACCGCAACAGGAATTACTTGGGCCGGAACCTCGACGGAAACGGTAACCTGGAACGTTGCAAATACAGATAACGCACCCGTTAGCTGCGCGCAAGTCGACATTTTGTTGTCTACAGACGGGGGGCTTACTTACCCTACCGTGCTAGCATCCAACGTGCCTAATGATGGAAGCGAGACGATCACCGTGCCCAATGTTGGAACAACAACCGCCAGAGTGATGGTTATATGTTCTAACGGCACATTCCTTGATATTTCTGACAATGACTTTGAGATCACCATTATTACGTCCGACTATACTTTAGCGGTGACGCCATTATCAACCACGGTTTGCCAGCCTAACGATGCTGTTTTTACAGTAGATGTTGGTACGTTTGGCGGATATACAGACCCGGTTTCGTTGAGTGCGACTGGGGTTCCGGCAGGCGCCGCAGGGAGTTTTGGAGCAACCCCTATTGTCCCCGGAAACACTACGAGCTTCACAGTTTCAAACACTGGACTTGCAACGCCCGGAACATACACGATCACCATTACCGGAAATAGCACCACAGGGATTAAAAATGTGGACATAGACCTGACCATAAGCGGAGCAACACCTGGTGTTACTGTGCTGGCATCTCCTGCGGATGGGGCTACGGGAATACCCCTCCCGGTGAACTTTGGCTGGAGCGCCGCCGGGCCTGGGGACGTTTATGATATAGACATTGCTACAGACGCCGTATTTACAGCAATTGTCGATAATGCCGTGGGACTAACAACTAACACCTTTGTTTCATCTGTGCTTTCTTCGGGAACAGTCTATTATTGGAGAGTCAAGGCGTATAACGCATGTGGCGATCCGGGCTACTCTTCTGTATTTAGTTTTGAAACCACTAATGAGATCTCCCTTCCCCCAACAGGAACAGCAACGACACAATCAACCTGCACAGGGATATTGTATGACAGCGGAGGAAGTGGGTCAGACTACGGTAATGATGAAGATGCACAGATTACAATTTCACCGACTGGAGCAGCTACAATTGACTTGTCATTCATCTCATTTGATATCGAGCCGGGCTCTGCAGGAAATTGTGATTATGATTGGCTGGAGATATATGACGGACCATCCACAGGATCTCCCTTAATAGATCGTTATTGTAACGATAACATCCCCACCAGCATTTCCTCCTCTGGTGGTGCAGTTACTGTTGTTTTTCACTCTGATGGCGGCACAACTCATGCCGGGTTTCAGATGAATTGGCAATGTAACCTATCATCTGTTGCGCCAGGAGCTAATTTTAGTGCCGACGTGGACACAACATGCAGAGGTCTTGTAAACTTTTTAGATCTCAGCACGAACGGGCCGACACAATGGGGTTGGGACTTTGGGGACGGAACTACGTCTACGCTACAAAACCCATCACACACATTTACTCTCAGTGGAGATTACACAGTTGAGCTGACGGCGACAAATGGATTCGGCAGCGATACATTAACTGTGGTAAATATGATATATGTGGCGTTGCCGGCCGCTCCAACCGTCATAGGCGCCTCAGTTTGTGATTCTGGATCGCTGACACTTAGTGCTAGCGGATCAGGAATTTTGAATTGGTATGACGCTCCCACCGGAGGCATTCTGGTTAATACAGGGAGCACATATATAACCCCGGTATTGTATGCTCCTGCTGCCTATTTTGTGGAAGCAGAGGTTGTCCAAACAAGCCTGTATGGAGCCAAGCCTGACAACTCGGGAGGAGGGGGAAACTTCAATGGTGACCGCCATTTAAAATTTGATGTTTATGAAGATCTTGAGATCGTTTCTGTTGAAGTTTACGCAAATGGCGCGGGAAACAGAACGATAGAGCTTCGAGACAACACGGGCACCGTAATTAGTTCTTTGACCGCCAACATCCCTGACGGAACATCAAGAGTAGACCTTAACTTTATGGTAAATCCCGGCACAGATTATCAGCTTGGCGTTGACGGATCAGGCACGATAGACCTATACAGAAATAATGCCTCGGTCTCCTATCCATACGATCTGGCAGGAATGGGGAGCGTAACTCGAAGTAGCGCAGGAGTTGCCGGTGGGCTGAATCACTACTACTTCTTTTATGATTGGGAAATAAGAGGGCCCGCTTGCCTGTCTGCGAGAGTTCCTGTTTCAGCGAGGGTTTATGTTTCTCCCACAGTATCAGGGGGCGGGGACCAAACCATATGTGAGGGCGACTCAGTAATACTGAGCGGCTCAGGCGCATTGTCCTACTCATGGACCGGAGGCGTAATTGACGGAGCACAGTTTGACCCGACAGCCATTGGGGCCACAACGTACACGGTAACAGGGACTGACGTCAACGGCTGTCAGGACACAGCAGATGTAATCGTAACCGTAAATGCCAATCCGATTGTATACGCAGGGCTGGACCAGATCGTTTGTGAAGGCGATACTACTACCTTAAGCGGTTCAGGGGCAAACACGTATACTTGGAACGGTGGAATAACGGACAATGTAGGTTTCGCAGCAACAATATTGGGCACAACAACCTATGCCGTAATTGGAACAGACACAGCTGGCTGCAAAGACAACGATTCGGTCGATGTAACGGTTAACGAACTGCCCACTATAATTACTGAAACTCCTGCTGACGTGTCCGCGTGTGGATTATCAGACGGCTCAATAACCATCGTTGTTTCAGGGGGAACCGGTGCTTACACCTACTCAGTTGATAGCGGGGCTACGTTTTTGACTAATGGCGGAACATTCACAGGACTCGCTGCTGGAACATACCACGTTGTTGTTGATGACGGAGCCTGCCCGGTTACGGGCTCAACAATAGTAATTTCAGCTCCCGGCGTTCCGCCTGCTCCGAGCACTGTTAATGATACGGTTTATTGTGAAGGAGAGTCAATTTTAGATCTTTCGGCAACCGGAACCTCTGGAACACTGAATTGGTATTCTGACCCGAGTTTAACAACCAACATAGGTTCTGGCGTCACGTTAACACCGGGAAGTACAACTGGGACAACTACTTATTATGTTGCTGAAACCGTATCTGGCTGTGAAGGCCTATCAACAGCAATTGAGATAACCATAAATCCAATGCCAAATGTAGAAGGGGGGACCGACCAAGCTGTTTGCGAAGGAGACTCAGTGACACTTTTCGGATCGGGTGCAATTACTTATTCTTGGACCGGCGGAATAATGGACAATGTGACATTTGTAGCCACATCAATTGGCATAACGACCTATATATTGGTCGGGACAGACGTGAATGGCTGTAAGGACAGCGATACTGTTGAAGTGACAGTAAATGAATTACCCATAATAAGTTCCGAAACTCCCGTTGACGTGTCCGCGTGTGGACTATCAGACGGCTCAATAACTATTGTTGTTTCAGGAGGAACAGGCGCTTACACCTATTCTGTCGATAGCGGGTCTACCTTTTTTGCAAATGGCGGAGTATTTACCGGGTTGTCGGCCGGAAGTTATAGCGTATTTGTTGATGACGGATCTTGTCCCATAGCGGGATCGGACTTGGCAATCTCAAGTCCGCCCCCACCCCCCGCCCCTACAGGTGGAACTGACACTACATATTGTGAAGGAGACACCGTTTCAGATCTTTATGCAACGGGAACTTCCGGAACTTTGAACTGGTATTCGGATTCCAGCCTGACTATAAACATTGGGTCGGGAGACTCACTGGCACCCATGGGAACAATAGGCACAACAACTTACTATGTTGCCGAGACGGTTGGCGCATGTGAGGGCTCAGCCGTATCGATTGATGTAACGATAAACTCTCTTCCGAACGTAAATGGCGGAGGCGACCAGTCGGTTTGTGAAGGCGACTCGGTGATCCTGAGTGGTTCAGGAGCTACATCTTACGCCTGGGACAATGGTGTGTCGAACGGGGCCCCCTTTGTGCAGGCGCCAGGAACGATTACCTACATAGTGATTGGCACCGACGGAAATGGGTGTGAAAATTCAGACACGGTTGATGTTGCAGTAGTTACTTACCCAGATATTTCTGTTACTAACGACGGCGTCAGTTTAACCGCCGAAGCGGGATATGGCTATCAGTGGGTTGACTGTGACAGTAATTACGCTGACATATCGGGGGAAACAAATCAATCATTCACCCCAACGGTTTCCGGGAACTATGCGGTAATTGTAGATAATGCTGGCTGTGTAGACACGTCTAATTGCCACCTTTTTCCGGTTTCCACGATTTATGTAGAAGGAGCAAACGAACACATTTCAATATATCCAAACCCTTCTTCGGGCAAATTCTATTTTGAGTTCGGCAACCCATATTTGGCAGAACAGATATTAATATTTGACGCAACAGGTAGGCTGATTCAGTTGGTGGATGTCATTAACAAAACAAGAGTAGATATTGATCTCAGTAACAATACGGCTGGCGTTTATTTCTGCAAGGTCGAAGGAAACGGATCAATACAGGTGCATAGACTGATAATCGAATGACAAGCAAACCGAAAGACGCCACGCTGGGGCTCCGATAGATACAACTTGAATGAACGATTTCTTACAGTTTTTTGAAGAATTGTCCTCCTGGCAGAAAGCAACATGGATTGTTAGCTGCCTCACGTTGGCCTGGTTACTGGAATTGGTAATTCCCCTTTTTCGAAAGGGGTATAAGAAGTGGAGACACGCTGGGGTAAATTTCATTTTTCTGGCCGCCGTAATGCTAATAAATATTCTTTTTGGTATCCTGACGGCCAGCGCTTTTGAATGGACAAGCAAGACAGGCTTTGGATTATTATATCAAACAGATCTCCCGATTTGGCTTGAGCTTTTTATTGCCGTGCTGATCATGGACCTGGTGGCTCAGTATTTTGTGCACTTTCTATTGCATAAAGTGAAATTCATGTGGAAAATGCACATGGTTCATCATAGCGACACAAATGTTGACGTTACGACAGGAACAAGACACCACCCGTGCGATTATATTTTGCGGGAATCGTTTGCTTTTCTTGCAGTGCTGATAGCCGGAGCGCCATTGTCATTCTATTTGTTCTATAGAGTTGCAACAGTCTTTTTCACGTACTTAACACACGCCAATATTTCATTAGCAACATGGTTGGATAAACTGATCGCTGTTGTTTTTATTTCTCCGAACATGCACAAGTTCCACCACCATTTTGAACGCCCATGGACGGACAGTAATTACGGAAATGTCTTTAGTGTTTGGGATCGAATATTTGGAACATTTGTTTACGACGACCCAAAAAAGGTCCGTTACGGACTGGATGTTTTAGATGACACAAAAGACCAAGACCTGCTATACCAACTCAAGCTTCCCCTGAACAAAGAAATTAAAACCGACTACTAACAGGTGAGATAAGGGGGATATTTATTAATTTACCGATCTTAAAATTCATAATATGCGATTGTTAACATATATTTTTATCCCGACATTTGTAATCATCTTCTCGGGATGCGGTGCCGAAAACAACTTGAAAGACTTGACTGTTGAAACAGGCACAGGAGAGGATAACACTATTGACAGCTCAAATTTAGAATCTGACGAAGAGATTAGCGCCCTGGATAAATTGAGGTTTCGGTTAGATATGCTTGTTGCAAATCATGGTTCTGCGCCGGTGGCATTGTTAGTGAAATTATCAAAAGAAGAAAAAGACGTGTTTCACCCGGACTATGTTAACGATGTTGGAAGAGCAGAAAGCTATAATGATAATTTTTCGGCGGCGCTTAATTTTGGCGTATACAAAACAGATTTGATCTATGACCTGGTGCACCACCACCTTAACGACGGACTCAACGCAAGAGATGCCGCTAATAAGCTGGCAGACCAGCTGTGGGAAGAACACATATACTCGGAAGAAGATGTTGAAAATTACAGGAAGGCACAGGACAACGAAGAGGAGCTTGAAAGCCTGCTCTTTCAGGACTATGAAAGAACAGAAAAATATCTGATCTCACACGATCAATTTGAAATTGCAACACTTACAATGGTTGGCAGCCTTGTTGAGAGCATGTATTTTACGAGCAAGGCGATAGAGGAGCACGGTTTAAGTGAAGCAAAGATTAACTTACTGATCAATGAAAAGCATCAGCTTCATGAGCTGATTGAGCTGCTGGGGTTTTTCAAAGGAAATGAAAAAGACATGGTATTACTGACGGAGATGGAAGAGGTTGAAAAAGCATACGGGAAAATTTCAGGTAAGGAAGGCCTTTCAGCAGAAACAGTGAATCATATTGACGAAGCTGTATTTGCTCTTAGAGAAAAGATAGTCAAAAACAGCATCTAGCTTCACAACAATTAAATTAGTCCAATCTAATTCCGCAGAAACCGGACTCTAGTGGTTTAACCCGGCGGAAATATTTTCTTTACCCGCAGCCGACAAGTAGGGGATAAACTGCATGAAGATTAAATCCAGATGGTGATTTATCCGCTCTTCATCAGTCATCTTAGGGTAGTATATTTCAGATTCCGGAACCCAATAAATCGCGATCATGTTTATTGTCCCGGCCAGCATGTCGTTAATCGACAGAATTGAGTCGGAAGCCAAATCTCCATTCTGAATCAGCTGCTTTAATATTTTGAATAATAGCTGTTTTCGGTTTAATAAGTTATTCATGAAATACTCATTCAGGTCAGGATCATTCAACACAATTTGGCTATAGTTCATATAGATGAACTTATACTTCAAGTTGATTTTAAACGTCTTATACAGATTGTCGTAAAAATCGCGAATGGAAAAATCGTCTCCAACAATTAGAATAAATTTATCTATTTCTGCGATCATGCTTTTTGCCAGATTGTTGATCAGATCCTTCTTGGTTGGAAAATGATAGGTCAGATTTCCCTGGCTGATCTTCATTTGTCTGGAAATATCATAAGTAGACACATTTTCATAGCCCTTGCTGTTGAAGGTCGCTAAAGCCGTTTCCAGAATTTGTTCTTTGCGTTTCATTACTACAAATATAACTAAATTAGGTCGTTAAACTATTTATTTGTATATTTAGGTTGTCAACCTAAACCGTGAACACAAAAAATAACACCATGAAGCTATTATCTATTGCGAACCGGACAAGCCGATTTTTCAGGATTTTATTTATTCTGTTTGCCGCATTCAATCTGGTGGTTGTCGCGAAAAGTCAGACTACAAAATCAAATATATTACCAAGGTTTTTTCCTAGTAAAAAACAACCCAAAGCGTTTGGCAGCTTTAAATTCTGGGAAAACAAAGGACAGTGGGAAGAAAATGTGCTTTTTCGCTCAGAATTGAATTGTGGAACCGTTTATCTCGAAAAAGATCAGCTGACCTATTTCTTTTTAGATCAGGAAGAATTTACCAGTCGATTCGGCCACGCAAATAGGGCGCCTAAAAGGGGTGCAGGACAAAGTGCAGGGATGGAGCAGCCAGTTTCAGGACATGCATTTCGAATTAATTTTAAGAACGCCAACGAATACTCAAGAATTTCAGGCTTTGAGAAGAAAAGGTCGTACTCGAACTTCTTTTTAGGGAATGATCGTACGAAATGGCAAGGACATGTTAGTGAATATGGAGGAGTAAAATACGAGAATATTTATCCTCATATAGATTATATGCTATATGGTTATGGAGACGGATTAAAATATGACTTTGTAGTACGACCTTCGGGCCACGTAAGCGATATTGCTCTGGAATATGAAGGCGTAGATGATCTTCTTTTGCAGGAAGGGAAGCTAATTATAAAAACTTCTGTTACTAAGATTGAAGAATTGGCTCCTTATGCTTATCAAGTAGTTAATGGAAAAAAGATAGAAGTTAAATGTAATTTCAGGCTACACGGCCAAACAATTACTTATGAATTTCCGGAGGGGTACAATAAAAATGCAGACCTGACTATTGACCCGATTTTAGTGTTTTCCTCATTCTCCGGTGCTACAGGCGCTGCTAATTGGGGATTTACCGCTACAAATGACCTGAACAGCAACTTTATTTTAGGCGGAACTTTCGTTTGGAGCTCAAGTGGCTATTTTCCAACAACACTAGGAGCATACGACACGGTTCAGGACCTTGCGCGAGACATAGTCATTGAAAAATTTGATTCGACAGGCCTTAACCTGGTGTATGCTACATTTTTGGGCTCATCTTCTAATGATATTCCTCACAGCTTGATTGTTGATAATCTCAACAACCTGATCGTAATGGGAACGACAGGACATCAGGGCATTGGAGGGGGGTATGTCAACAATTTTCCTGTAACCAATACTTCCAGTTTTGGTGGTGGTGCATTTTACACTACGCCTAATGTTATTGGAATGGGCGGAGCGGATATTATTGTTTGCAAGTTGGATCCGACCGGAGCTAATTTGTTGGCTTCTACCTATGTGGGGGGATCAGATTTATCTGGAGGAACGGGAGTGGATGGTATTGTTACCCAAAATGTTTTACAATTTAATTATGGAGATTGGGTAAGAGGAGACATTGCTATTGATGGAGCTAATAATGTTTATATTGCTTCCTGTTCAAGATCTTTTGATTTTCCTACTACACCAGGCGCATACCAATCTGTTATTGGCAATGGTACTGATGCAGTTGTTTTCAAACTGAACCCCACCTTTACAACATTAATGGCGAGCACCTTTCTTGGTGGAGTTGCTGCTGACGCGGCGTATTCCATTGAATTAGATCCACTAGACAATGTAGTGATATGCGGAGGCACTCGAAGTGCAGATTTTCCGACTACTACCGGGGCACACATAGAAAATATGATCTACCCGGGCCCCTTTCCTCCGGCTATAAATTTTACTGCCGTTGATGGTTTTGTTTCAGTATTGTCTAACGACCTATCAACATTAATTAGCTCTACCAGGGTGGGAACAGACAATTATGACCAAGCGTATTTTTTAGACATTGACCCCATAGGAGACATCTACGTATACGGGCAAACCAAAGGAAGCCCGGCGGTATCGGCGGGAGTATATTCAGAGCCCAACGGAAAACAATTCGTACAGAAGCTCAGTAATGATCTGACCACCTCCTTGTTTACAACTGTTTTTGGCTCCGGAGATACGATTCCTGACATATCTCCAACGGCTTTCATGGTTGGTGATTGTAACGACATCTATTTATGTGGGTGGGGCGGTAATGAGAACTATTCGGGCAGTACATTCGGGTTAACTGCTACAAGTACAGCCTATAAAGACACAACCGACGGCAACGACTTTTATTTGATGGTTTTACACCAAGACGCCGAAGCGCTAAAATACGCAACGTTTTTTGGCAGCACGAACCCTGTGAATGCGGACCACGTAGATGGCGGAACATCTCGGTTTCAGAAGAACGGTACAGTTTATCAGGCGGTTTGCGCCGCATGTGATGCCCCTGAATTTATGACCACGACCGGGGCTGCATTTGAAACAGTATCATCGGCGGGCTGCAGAATGGCTGCGGTCAAATTTGCTTTTCCATTAGTTGCCTCTAGCTTTGAGCCCGACACCAACGAGGCATGTATTGGTGCTCCAGTAGGCTTTACTAATTATAGTGAAAATGCACAATCATACATTTGGAATTTTGGTGACGGCTCCTCGACGGACACAAATGCAAACCCGACGCACACCTTTATGGTCGGCGGAACGTACAATGTTACCCTATATGCTATAGACTCGACATCTTGTAATGTTGTTGATTCATTTTCTGTCTGGATCGAGATATTAGACCTGCCCAATGCTGGAAATGATGTATTGCTGTCGATGTGTCCGGGCGGTTCCTTGATTAGTTTATTTGATTCCTTGGGAGGAGCCCCCGACTCCGTGGGCACCTGGCTTCCGGCGCTACCCGGAGGATTTTTAGGGGGTTTTGACCCAAGCACAGACACCGCGGGAGTTTATGAATACATTGCTCTGGGAGGGGTTTGCCCAAACGATACTGCAGGCATA
>Ga0206681_10000360_pt1 | contig 25656 bp, 16 predicted proteins | sample M150012015metaG_FD_161048 | JGI IMG/M metagenome (GOLD analysis project Ga0206681, IMG submission 161048) | Ammonia-oxidizing marine archaeal communities from Monterey Bay, California, United States - M1 500m 12015 | ecosystem: Environmental > Aquatic > Marine > Intertidal zone | place: USA... | reverse complement strand
CCAGTGAGGTCTTTGGCAGCGGCGGCCTCGGCGGCCGAATCGAGCGCTTTTCGTGGGAGGGCGAGCTGCTCTGGGGGATGAACTTCGCCAACGACACCATCCACCAACACCACGATTTCGCCGTTATGCCGGGCGGAAATATTCTGGTTCTGGTCTGGGCGATGCGCTCTGCAGAGCAAGCGGCGGCCGCTGGCGACGTGGACGGAGAAATGCTCTGGCCCGAGACGGTTCTCGAAATTGAACCCAGTGGAACGGACAGTGGATCGGTGGTTTGGAGTTGGACGGGGTGGGAACACCTCGTGCAAAATGTGGACAGCACCCTGCCGAACTTTGGAGAACCCGCCAATTTCCCGGAGCGATTTGACGTGAATTACATCAATCCTGCAGGTCAATACTCGGGCGGCGACTTTCAACACTTCAACGCCATCTGCTACAACGCTGAGCTGGACCAAATCATGCTCAGCTCGAAGCGCTGGAGTGAAATCTACATCATCGATCACAGCACGACAATGGAAGAGTCTGCTGGAAGCACTGGTGGGGCCGCCGGTCGAGGCGGCGACTTGCTGTACCGCTGGGGCAACCCCGCGACCTACGACCGCGGCACGCCAGCCGACAAGGTGCTTTTCGGCCAACACCATCCGCATTGGATTGCATCGAGCTTGCCCATATCCGGCTCCAACCCCACCGCCTCCGTGCTCCTTTTCAACAACGGAAACAACCGCCCCGGAGGCGATTTAAGCTCGGTGGACGAATTGACTTTGCCGCTGCTTGAAGACGGAAACTATGCCATTGAAGAAGGCGGAACGTATGGGCCTGAAGCCCTGGACTGGCGTTATCCAGAGGAATTGAGCGCCGCTTTTTTCGGCCAACGCATTTCGGGCGCTCAACGCTTGCCCGGCGGGACGACTTTGATTTGTTTGGGGCCCGATGGACGGCTGTTCGAAGTCACCGACGAAGGCGAATTGGTTTGGGAGTACATCACCGCCCATGGCAGCGAGGGGCCGTTGGTTCAGGGGGGATATCCCTTAGGAAATTCGACTTTCCGCGCCACGCGATACGCAGCTGATTACGCGGGACTTTCGGGCCTGGATTTGACGCCAGGTGAGCCGGTGGAGCTGGACCCATTGCCTTCGGATTGCGAGATTTTTGCCGGGCTCACTCCACGTTTAGAGCCGGCTGCATTTGCCGTGCACCCTAACCCTTTCAACGACCACCTCACCTTGATGAGCGACAAGCCTTCACGGCCTGAAGTGTATGAGCTGAGCGGACGTTTAGTCTGGCGCGCAGAACGGGCTGCGAAACAACATGAAATTGATCTTGGAAACTTGCCTGCCGGGGCCTACCTCGTCCGCGCATCTAATGCTAACTTGGCCCAACTCCTGATCAAACATTGAACCCCTCAACCCCTCCTCTTCCCATGCGCAAGTTTTACGCCCTGCTGCTCTGCCTGAGCGCCCTCTCTTTCTCAGCTTCGGCTACCCTAACACTGGATGCCGCGCCTGCAGGCGGAGGTGATTCCACAGCTGTCATGACCGTGATGGAAGTCATTTCCAACCACGCAAATCTCGGCGTGTTTGCAGCCCTTCTCGACACGGCTGACTTAGACGTATTGCTTATGGGCGACGGCCCCTTCACCGTGTTCGCCCCTGTAGACGTCGCCGTGGACCAGCTCGACCCTTTGCTGATTATCACCTTGGTGATGGACCCAACCGCCTTGGCCGGAGTGATCAGCTACCATATCGCTGAAACGACCTTGCTTACATCCGATATGACGGACGGACAATCCGTTGACACGATGACCGACGACGACCTCATCCTATCGGTAGGCGACGCGACCATTTTGGTGAACAATTACGCCGCCATTATCGAGGGAGACTTAGAGGCCACCAACGGGGTGGTGCACGTGATTGACCAAGTGCTTTTCCCTGAGCAAAGCGTGGACGACATGACGACGACGACGTTTGCTGCGTATCCCAACCCTGTGCAAGACGAACTTTGGATCGCTTCGACGATTCAGCAGACGTTAGAAGTGCACGATGCGACGGGGCGGTTGCTCCACACCATCGATATGCAGGAAGCCGTTAGCCGCCAACGCTTGTCAACGACCGCATGGCCGGCAGGCGTGCTGTTTATTTCGGACGCTGACGGACGCGTGATTCGAATCGTCAACAACTGAGACAACAAGACTGATCAAACATGAGCGAAGACGCAGCGCAATCGACCTTGCTGGAATCACATCAAGGCGGCGTATTGACGCTGACCTTGAACCGCCCGAAGGTCTTCAATAGTTTCAACCGCGAGATGGCCAGCGCCTTGCAAGCGGCGCTCGACAGGGCTGAAGCTGATGAATCCGTGCGTTGCATTGTGCTTACGGGTGAGGGCCGCGCGTTTTGTGCGGGTCAAGACTTGGGTGAGATCACAGCGCCGGACGGGCCCGATATGACAACCATTGTGCGCGAGTCATACAATGCCACTGTGCGCCGATTGCGAGCCATTGAAAAGCCCATCATTGGCGCAGTCAACGGCGTGGCCGCTGGTGCTGGCGCCAATCTGGCGCTGAACTGCGACTTGTGCGTGGCCAACGAGAAAGCCTCGTTTATTCAAGCCTTTTCAAAAATTGGCCTGATCCCCGATAGTGGCGGCACCTATTTAATGCCGCGCCTTGTGGGGATGCAACGCGCCACGGGCTTAGCCTTTTTAGGCGAGAAAATCTCAGCAGAGGATGCCGAACGCATGGGCATGATTTGGCGGGCCTACCCGGAGGATGTGTTCGAAACGAAAGTGCGGGAGTTGGCAGAGAAATTGGCCTCCATGCCGACCAAGGGGCTCGGGCTGACCAAGCGCGCCTTCAACCAAGGGCTGACCCAGGGGCTCGATGCGCAGCTTGACGTTGAAGAGACGCTGCAGTTTGAAGCCAGCCAGACCCACGATTACAAGGAAGGCGTAACGGCCTTTTTGGAGAAGCGCCCCGCGGTGTTCAAGGGCCATTGAGAAGGACTTCGGATGAACACAACGAGCTCAACTTGGATTGCCATCGATGACCGCTTGCCCAGCAACGGACAGCGCGTGCTGGCCTTTGTTCCAGACCACCACATCGCACTTGCAGGGACGATGGACGTGGAATTGCGACCCGTAATTGTCCTTCGATTCTTGCACAACTTTTTTGCAGATAGCCCTGAAAAACAAGCCGCCCACGGGGCGCACTTTTGGGCGGGTGAAGGCGTGAGCAACCAGTACTTCTCAGCCGTTACGCACTGGCAAGCTGTGCCAGAGGGTCCGCAGCTTACTTGATTGCCTCTGGCTTGCCCAAAGGGATGAATTGACCCACCACTGCTAAAAACGTGTGGCGCTTGCCCAGCACATCAATCTGATAGATTGACGCCACAAACAGGTCGTGACGCGTGGCGAGTTCGCCGCCCACAGCGCCGGCAATCTTGCCCAAGCCTTTGGCGATCACATCGTCCGAGCCTGGATTCAATTCCTGCGCAACATAATTTGAGAGGTAATGCGAAAACTGGTGCGGTCCGGGGTTGCTGAAATGCAGCCCGGCCAGCATGAGCAGAAAAAGCGATAAAACACGGATGATTCGCATGGTTTTCAAAGCCTTCTTGTATTGCGTGATTGCTGTTTTAGCTGAAAGGCTTGGACGGCGTACAAGGCGGCCGTTTCCGTACGCAAGCGCCGGTCACCAAAGGTGACGGGAAGCCAGCCCTTGGCAGTGGCAGATTCAATTTCCGATGCCGCAAAATCGCCCTCTGGTCCGATACACACTACCGCGTCCTCACCCGGGCTCAAAGCGTCCCAAAACGGGGTGCGGCTCGACGAAGAGAGTCCTTCTTCCACCGGGCAATGCGCAATGGCGTGCAGCCCCTTAGAGGCGCTATATCGCTCTAAAAACTCTTTGAAATCCAGTGCGGGTTCAAGCTCAGGAAGCCAGCTGTCCTGGCATTGCTTCATGGCTTCAATCAGCACGCGATTCCAGCGTTCTGGCTTTTCAACGCGCCGCTCGCTTCTGCGCGTCCAAATGGGCTGAACCCGCGTCACCCCAATCTCGCAGGCCTTTTCCAAAAACCACTCGAGGCGGTCCGTCTTTTTCGTCGGTGCGATGGCGAGCGTCAATTGTGGTGTTATCGCCGGATCGGACCCCGAGCGGACCACTTCAGCAGAGCACTGCGATGGGCTCACAGCAATCAGGGTCGCCTGAAACCGTCCCCCACGACCGTCAACAAGTTCCACCACATCACCCACCCGAGCGCGCAAAACCTTCGCCAAATGACGCGACTCATCACGAGGCAAGTCAAACTCACCTTCCAAGACATCAGAAACGAAAAATCTACGCACGGCGGCGAAGTTAAGTCGCCGAACGGTCGAGTCCAGTGGTCAAGGTTCAGTCCCGAGAATAGGCCTCAGCAACCCACCGTTTGGGCCACACGCTTGGACTTTGGAGCCGCAGCGCGCACCTCGTCGAGCACCCCTTCCTTGAAGCGCTCAAAATTTGAATTGAACAAGTCCACTAAATGGTCAGCTTTTTCTTCAAAGGCTTGAGCATCCGTCCACGTTCCGCGCGGATCGAGTACGTCAGAGCGTACACCAGGCACCTCTGTAGGGACCTCCCAACCAAAACGCTCACAGCGGCGCATTGGCACTTGGTCCATCTTGCCTTCAAGCACCGCATCGAGCAATGCCCGCGTGGTCGACAGCTTCATTCGGTGGCCCGTACCGTACGAACCCGCAGTCCAACCCGTGTTGACCAACCACACTTTCGTGTTGTGCTTTTTCATACGCTCTGCAAGCATTTCGGCATAGCGCGCCGGGTGCAGCGGCAAGAATGGCTCGCCAAATCCAGCAGAAAAAGCAGCCGTAGGCTCGGTGATACCGTCCTCCGTGCCCGCCACTTTCGCAGTGTAGCCCGAAATGAAGTGGTACATCGCAGTGGCCGGGTCGAGTCGGGCCACGGGAGGCAACACGCCAAAGGCATCGCACGTCAGGAAAAACACATGGTCCGGATGGCCCGCTATGCTCGGGTCCAAGGCGCCGTCAATGTGATGAATCGGGTAAGAGACGCGTGTGTTCTCGGTGATTTCACTGTCTTCAAAATTCGGCGTCACACCGTCCGCTTCAAAGCCAATGTTCTCAAGCATCGCCCCAAATCGAATCGCTCGGTAAATGTCCGGCTCTTTAGAATCGCTCAGATCAATCGTCTTCGCGTAACAACCGCCCTCGAAGTTGAACACCCCGTCGTCGCTCCAACCGTGCTCATCGTCTCCAATCAGCATACGCTTGGGGTCGCTGGACAACGTCGTTTTTCCCGTTCCAGAGAGGCCGAAGAAAATAGCCACATCGCCTTCGGCGCCCTTGTTTGCCGAGCAATGCATCGGCAAGACATTGCGGTCCACAGGCAAAATGAAGTTCATAGCCGAGAACATGCTCTTCTTGATCTCACCGGTGTAACCTGTCCCACCGATCAACACCAACTTCTTGTCGAAGTCAAGGACAGCAAAATTGGGGCCGCGCGTTCCGTGACGGTCTGGGTCCGCCTTGAAACTCGGCACGCACACCACATGCCACTGGGGAACAAAATTGGTCAATTCCTCCGCCGAAGGACGGATAAACATGTTGTGAGCGAACAAGTTCGACCATGACGTCTCGGTCATCACTCGTAACGGGATGCGGTAATTGGGGTCAGCACCGACAAAGGCATCGCGTACATACACGCCAGCCCCTTTGATGTGCTTCATCAAGTCAGCGTGGATCACCGCGGCAAAATCCGCAGAAATACGTTGGTTGATATCACCCCACCACACGTCCTGCTCGGTCTGAGCTGAGCTAACGATGAAGCGGTCTTTAGGGGACCGGCCCGTAAAACGGCCGGTGTCAATTGCGAGCGCGCCGCTATCAGTCATGCGGCCTTGGCCGTTGAGAACGGCGCGTTCAATGAGAGTTGCAGGATGGAGATTCCACCATACCTGTCGAGCGTCTTTCAGGCCAGATGCAGTCAGATCCGGACGAAAAGGAGTGTTGCCTTGATGTACCATATCGCGCTTTTGTTCATTGCAAATGCACAACGCAAAAGTACAGACGAGAAACGTCTCACCCCCCCTCCGATTTATCCCAACTTTTTGAACATCTATCCTTTTCAGTGGGTTCCTACGGCGTCGGCTTTCCGTAATTTCACCGTGAAATCTTCAAACCAATTCCACAACGCCATGCCCATCACCGCTCCTCAGTTCATTGGAACCCTTGTTATTGCTGCACTTTTAAGTGCTTGCAGCAGCTCTGAAACGCCGTCTGAAACGCCGCCGCAACTTGAAGTTTCTGCACCTTCTGAGCCGGTTCGCAAAGAAAAGACCCGCGAGTCAACGTCCACAAATTACTCGGCCAAGGCTATTAAGGGTCCCTACAGCACGGTTAGCCCATGGCGATATATCGTCACGAGTCCAGAAATGAGCATTTATGCAAAGCTCGTCGGAACATCGAACTACGGAAAAAAGATCCACAACGACGGGATGATTGTATTGGCCCCAGAAAACGGAGCCTTTGACACGCAAAAAGATTGGAAATCCTTACTAAAAGAGGAAAACAAAGCAGCGCTGAACAGCTTTGTAGAGCTGTACATATTTGAAGGGCCCGCCTCGGGCAAGTCACTCGAAGGAGCGCACACCAATATGGCAGGGGTGGAAGTTCACATCGTGGACCGCGGCGGCGAGCTCTTTTTAGGAGATGGCCATTTATCCGGGCGCCAGGTTGCCACCGACCGCGGCATCGTCGTGCCCTTGACCACTTTAATCGGCGAAGTCGAACTATGAGGCTTCGAATTGCACTGCACTTTGTAGCAATTGGACTGGTCGGACAGGCCAGCGCCCAAGACGACTTCGACTTCAGTCGATGGGACACGGTGGTCGTGAGTTTAGCGGCCGCGGACACCGTGGGCCTCCCCCTCCAACTGGCCAACCCCTGGGTCGGCGGCATGACGGCGCCACAGTTCTCAAGCGCCGACCTCAATTTTGATGGCGCGCCCGACCTTTTTGTCTTCGACCGCAGCGGTAACCGCGTATTGCCGTTTCTGGCAGACCCCTCAATCATCGACGAAGACGGCGCACCTCGATATACGTATGCGCCGAATCTCCGATCGGCCTTCCCCCAGAATCTAAAAAATTGGGCGCTGCTCGCGGATGCCAATTGCGACGGCCGAGCCGATCTCTTCACCAACTACCAAAGCGGCGTGCGCCTATGGTACGATGTGGGTGAAGGCGCCGGAAGCGGTGGGGAAGACTTGTCGATACCCGCATTTATGGAGCCGACTTTGAGCGAAATGGCCAATTGGAATTTCGGCGCCGGATCACAAGTCCTGCCAATGGTCTGCCTTTCCACCGACATTCCCGCCCTGCTCGACCTGGACGACGACGGCGATCTCGACCTTGTGACCTGGACGGAAACTTCTTCGACACTGTACGCCTACACTGGACGCGGCGCTGAGCCGGGCACCGTTGGTTGTGGCGACACCTTGGTTTGGGATGTAACCAACCGCTGCTTCGGAATGCTCAACGAAGCAAGCGAAACGAACCAACTGTACATCGGCAACGAGCACGAGTGCGCATTCAATGTGGTGGATCCTCGCAGTGAAGCTGAATTCGAGCGAGGGCGTCATGCAGGAGGAACGACCGCAATGGCCGACCTCGACGGTGACGGCCACAAAGACCTGTTGCTAGGCGATGTGTCATACCATAGCATGATAGCGGCCTATTTGGTGGAAGCCGTCGACGGCCAAGACAGCACCGCGAATCAGAGTTCAGCCTTTCCAGCCGACCAAGGGGCGGCCGACACCATCAATGTGCGCCGCTTCCCCGCAGCTTTTCCTCTGGATGTGGACCACGATGGGGACCGAGACCTCCTAATCTGCCCGAATGCCAAATATGAAGTGGACGGCACCCGCGGTGCAACTTGGTTTAAAAACGTCGGCACAAACGCCACGCCAACGTGGGCGCTGGTGCGCGACAATTTCTTGCATCGCACCATGATCGACGTGGGTCGGGGTGCCTATCCGGCGTTCACTGATTTCAACGCTGACGGGCTGATCGATTTAGTGGTGGCCAACAAGGAGCGTTATTTCGGACCGGGACAGACGCCTTGTTCGCTCACACGCTTTGAGAATGTGGGCAGCGCCGAGACCCCCGCCTTTTTGAGAGTGGACACAAATTGGCTGGATTTGAGCGCGTTTGGTATCGAGAGCGCGGTGCCGTATTTCGGTGATTTGGACGACGACGGTGATGAAGACTTGCTTCTGGGCGACGAGTTGGGCAAGGTCTATCACTATATGAACGTGGCTGCTGCAGGCCAATTGGCAGACTACCAACTCATGGGTGCACCCCTTGAAGATGCCGATGGAAACAGCATAGACGTGGGGCAGTTTGCCGCGCCTGCGCTAATCGATTTTGACGCAGACGGCGACCTCGACTTGGTGGTGGGCGAGAAAAACGGCAACCTGAACTGTTACATGAACACGGGCGATGCGGTGAATTTCAACTTCGCCCTTCTAACCGAAACGCTCGGCGCCGTTCAAGCAGACAACGTGCTGGGAATCAACGGCTTTGCCACAATTTGCTGGCACCAAACGGACACAGCACGTTGGCTGCTACTGGGCAACGAACTGGGGCGGATTCAACGCTTCGAAATGCCGGCGGCCAGCGATTGGCTGAGCTTGGACCCCGAAGCAGCTTGGGCCGAAACGCACGAGGATTGGGGCGCGTTGCGCGAAGGCGAGTTCGCTGCGCCAGCGATGGCCGACCTCGACGCTGACGGAATCCAAGATTTGGTGGCCGGTTTCCGCGGCGGGGGCTTGGTGCTTTGGCGCGGCGGCGACTTCTCAAGCAGCTTGCACGAGCTGGCTTGGCCCACTATGTCGGAGGGGCTTAGCGGCTGGGTGCCTGCGCCCAACCCGGTCCGGGCGGGAACCCACATGGAGCTCCATTGGCACGTTTCCGGCGGCGGTGTCGCTGTGCCCGAGCTCTCAAAAGCGGTGTGGATCAGTTCAGACGGCCGCACGGTTTGGCAAGAGCCCTTGGGCGCAGGGCAAGGCGCCAGCGAACCGGGCACCGTCCGTTTGATGGTCCCGCTCAAAATGAAGCAAGGCCTGTACACCCTGCGATTGGGCGCACAGACCTTGCGAATTGTCGTGGAGTAAGTGGCGGATTAAGCCTCCAACGTTTCCAAGCTCTTGGCCACCTTACGCACAGCGTCAGCCGATTCGTTGAGCAAGGCCATTTCTTCTTCGTTCAAGTCGAGTTCGATGATCTGCTCGATGCCTTTGGCGCCCAGCTTGGCCGGGACCCCGAGGTAGAGGTCGTTTTGACCGTACTCGCCCGTGAGCAAGGCGCACACAGGAAAGATGCGCTTCTGGTCCTTGACAATGGCCTCAACCATCTGAGCTGCAGCAGCTCCAGGTGCATACCAAGCCGACGTGCCTAAAAGCTTGACAATCTCGCCGCCGCCCTTCTTCGTGCGGTTGACGATGCCCTCCAAGGTTTCAGCGTCGATAAGTTCGGTAACGGGGATACCCGCCACGGTCGTGTAGCGAGGCAGCGGCACCATTGTATCGCCGTGTCCGCCCATCAGCACCGCCTGGATATCCTTCGGGCTAACATTCAAAGCTTCTGCGAGAAATGCGCGGTAGCGAGCCGTGTCCAACACGCCCGCCATACCCATCACGCGGTGGCTCTCAATGCCGGCCGTCTTGTATGCTTGGTAGGTCATAACGTCCAACGGATTCGACACGATTACCAGAATGGCGTCGGGGCTCTGTGGCATAATCTGCTCGGTCACCGTTTTAACAATACCGGCGTTGATTGCAATCAAATCATCGCGGGACATGCCGGGCTTGCGGGGAATACCGCTGGTGATGACCACCACATCCGAACCTGCAGTCTTGCTGTAATCGTTCGTCGAACCGACCGTGCGCGTGTCGTATTGGTTTACAGGAGAGGTCTCCCAAATATCCAAGGCTTTGCCCTCAGCAAAACCTTCTTTGATGTCGAGCAGGACGACTTCATTGCAAACTTCACGGGTGGCGAGGACGTCGGCACAGGTAGCGCCCACATTTCCAGCGCCTACGACAGTGACTTTCGTACGATTGATCATGGCGGATTGTTTTTCGTGGTGCAAAACTACGGCGCATTTAGTGGGCATATGTGATGAGAGTTCCCCAATTTCGAAGCGTCCACGAATCGCCCATCTATCGCCATGAATGCGCACACCTCCCGCCTGATATTGGCACTTTCACTGCTCTTTTTCGCAGTGCCGTCAGGCCAATTTCTCTCCGCTCAACCCACCATTCCCGATGGCGCACCTGGGAAGGATTTCAATGCCCTGGATGCTGAGGGTCGCAAGGACGGGCGTTGGGTGCGCGTCTACCCCAACGGCAAGCTCTACTACTCCGGCACGTTTGATGCGGGTCAACCCGTCGGACATTTCACGTTTTTCCATGAAAACGGTGGGGTGCACAGCGAGATCACGCACGAGATAACGGGTGACCTTGAAGGCGGCCATAGCGGCGCAGCGTGGAACGCAAGCATCGTGAGTTACCGCGAAGAAGGAACGGTCTTGAGCCGCGGTGAATACACGGTGTGGATGGGCGAAAATGGAGAACCCACTCAAGAAAAAGTTGGCCTCTGGAGGGCCTATGACAAGAGCGGGCGGGTGCGCCGCATGGAAAATTACCAAAGCGGAGTGCTTCACGGCGAGTTCAAGAGTTTCTACGCCGACGGAACGCCTTTAGAAGAGGGGATGTATGACAAGGGCAAGCGCCAGGACCTTTGGACGCGCTACCACCCCAGCGGCATGAGAGAGTCCGAGCAAACATGGGCGGCCGACCGCCCTGAAGGGGTCTTCGTGTTGTACCACGCAAGCGGGGCAGCCATGACGCGCGGCTACTTCCGAAATGGACTTGAAGCCGGTGCTTGGAAGCTCTTTTTGGCCGATGGCCGCGTGCACTCCACCGTGTTCTATAATCGTGGGGTGGTGACGCGGGAAGTTCCTGAAAATGGAACGTTCGAGCGCTTTTACCCCAGCGAGCGCCCCAAGGCAACGGTCGCCTACAAAAACGGCAAGCTTCACGGGTCTTGCGTGCGCTATCACGACAATGGCGATTGGACCACCGGCGCAGCGCAGATCGGCACTGCGGGCGGCGCTGCTGGCGTGATGGGGGGATTGATTGGCAGCGGCGATTCAGGCGGCGATTTGCAGCGCTTCCTCAAAGGGCAGACCACAAAGGAGAAGGGCGCCTATGTCGAGGGCGTGAAAGATGGAAACTGGCGCTATTTTGATGGCAGCGGCTTGTTGTTGCGCACGGAGCGTTGGTCTGGCGGGCAACTGGAGTCAAAGCAATGAGAGGTTGGGCTTTGAGCAAAGGTTGGATTGTATACGGGGCGCTCCTGCTGTTGGGGCTGGAGAACGATGCGAGCGGGCAAGTGTCACCGGGGCGTCATTGGGTGGGTTTTGCCGACAAGGTGGGGTGCGGCTACGACGTGGAGGAACCCGCGACTTTTTTGAGCTCGCGAGCGCTCGACCGTAGAGTTGCAGCTGGGATCGAGGTGGACAGCCTGGATTTGCCGGTGAGCGCCGAACGCGTAGCCGAGGTGCTCGCCGTGGGAGGGGGGTCTATCGACTTGGTCCACCTGAGCCGTTGGTTCAACGGGGGGGTGTTTCACTTGACTGACAGCGCATCGACCGACTCGCTCCTAGGCGTCATTGGCAGCCTCGAAAGTGTGGTGGAAGTGCGAAGCGAGTTGCAATTTCAAGGGGAGCGATTACCGGCTGGCGAAGCGGCTGCGAGTAGCGGGGTTCTGGCAAAGAACACCAACGCACTCAGCGCAGGCCCAGTGGGCTGCGGTGCACCGGATTACGGCGCGGCGAGCGGACAGGCCCAAATGTTGAACCTCCATTTGTTGCATGGGCTGGGGCATCAGGGCGAAGGGCGAAGGGTGGCGGTATTGGACGCCGGCTTTGACCGGGCCAACGAACTGGCACCGCTGGACCAAGGATTTGATGAGGGTCGGATTTCCCCTGCGCTCGATGTGGTGTCGGGCGGGGCGTGGCAATACGGGCATCACGCCCACGGAACGATGGTCCTTTCGACGATGGTGGCGAGCGACCCGGGCGAAATTGTCGGGACCGGCCCGGGCGCGAGCTACCAACTCTATCGCACTGAAGACGTAGGGAGCGAGCGCTTGATTGAGGAGTACAATTGGACTGTTGCGGCTGAACATGCCGACTCCATGGGGTGTGACATCATCAATTCGTCGCTGGGGTACTCGCTTTTTGACGATTCACTCGACCATCACGTGTACAGCTCACTTGACGGGGAAACGTACCGCATATCACTTGCCGCGCAAATAGCTGCCAGCCGTGGAATGCTTGTGGTGACTTCAGCGGGCAACAGCGGCGACAACCCTTGGCATCACATCACTTGTCCGGCCGATGCACGCGACATTTTATCGGCCGGTGCTGTGGATGGGCTGCGGATGCATGCCAATTTTAGCGGTTACGGCCCCTCAGCCGATGGACGCGTCAAGCCGGAAGTCTGCACGCAGGGCCGCGACGCAACGTATCTACACCCCGACGGCAGCGTACGCCAAGGCAATGGAACGAGCTTCTCCTCCCCCATTCTTGCCGGCGCCGCCGCCTCATTGTGGTCGGCCCACCCCGAAAAATCAGCAGCAGAAATTCGAAGGGCCATCATCGAAAGTGCCGACCGATTCACAGCGCCCGACACGGCGTACGGCCACGGCATCCCCGACTTTTGGAAAGCCCACCTCGCTCTTGGCGGCCACAGCCCCTCCACCGTGCCAGTTGGCGGCCCAGACATTTTGCTCTACCCCAACCCCGTTTCCTCAACTTCGGCCAGCGCGGGGATTTTGCGCATTGCCGTGAGCGACCCGCAAGGCAATGCACCCTTTGCGAACTTGGAATGGGCTGTATTTGACGCCAAGGGGCGCCTTGTCGTTGCAGGAGAAGTCGAGCGCACAAAATCCTCGCTCACCACCTTTCACATCAACACCCAAAGGTGGGCTGTCGGCGCCTACATCTTGAATATTTCGGCGCCCGACCTGCAGCTGTCCCGGCGAATATTGATTCACCCGTAGGCCCAACGAACAAGCAAGCCCGGTTCAAATTTTCCGCAAAGAAAAAGCCCGCTGGTGGGCGGGCTTCAATTGAGCCGATATGCGGATTCGAACCGCAGACCTACACATTACGAATGTGTCGCTCTACCAACTGAGCTATATCGGCGAGTCTTCGGGCGGTTCCGAAGCGTATTGGAACGTCTTCCAAACGGGTGCGCAAACTTACGCACGGGGTATCGATAGGTTGCGCTGGAACCTCACTTTTTTGACTTGCTAGCCGCAAGAAATGCGGCCATGTCGCGCTCGCGATCTGTGTTGCCCGGCTGGAAATATTTAGCTCCAGCAATTTCATCTGGCAAAGCCGTTGATCCCGGGGCGGCCTTGGCGCCGTAGCCCAAGTCCTTCATCAGGCGGGTTGGGGCGTTGCGCAAATGCATGGGGACCGGCAAATCGCCGTGCTCTTGCACAGCGAGCGCAGCCGATTTGATGGCGTTGTAGGCGCTGCGACTCTTGGGACTCGAAGCGAGGTAGGTGGCGCATTGGGCGAGCGGTATGCGTGCTTCGGGCAGGCCGAGGCGCTGAACAGCATCGAAAGTGGCGCCCGCAAGCACAAGGGCTGTAGGGTTGCCGTGGCCGATGTCCTCCGAGGCACTGATGAGCAAGCGGCGGGCAATGAACTTCGGGTCCTCGCCGCCCTCAATCATTCGGGCAAGCCAGTAGACGGCGGCGTCTGGATCGGAGGCGCGAATGCTCTTTATCAATGCCGAGGCGATGTCGTAATGCTGGTCGCCCGTCTTATCGTATCGGGCGGGGCTGGCCGTGATGAATCGGTCGACTAAAGCGTTGGTCAAGGCGATGGTGCTGGAGGGGCCGGTCGCACCGGGTTGCGGGACTTCGGCCAAGGCGCTGGTGACGACAAGCTCCAGGACGCCGAGGAGACGGCGCGCGTCTCCGCCACTGGCCCGAAGCAAGGCTTCAGTTTCCACGAGTTCAACCTCTGCTTGGCGAAGCCAGGGGTCGAGCGAGAGGGCCCGATCCAAAATGGCGCGAAGCTCATCCGCTCCGAAGGGCTCCAAAACATACACTTGCGAGCGTGAGAGCAGGGCGGGGATGACTTCGAAACTGGGGTTTTCCGTTGTGGCGCCGATCAAAGTAACCACGCCCTTTTCGACAGCGCCCAGCAAGCTGTCTTGCTGTGACTTAGAAAACCGGTGGATCTCGTCAATGAAAAGCACAGCGCGGCCACTGAACAGGCCCGACTTGCTGGCCAAGTCCAGCACTTCTCGGACATCCTTAACCCCCGAACGAATCGCACTGAGTTGATGAAATGGACGGCCCGAAGCTTCAGCCATCAATCGGGCCAGCGTTGTCTTTCCAACACCGGGCGGGCCCCAGAGGATCATGGAGGGCAATTGGCCTCCATCCAAAGCGCGCCGCAACGCGGCATCCGGTCCCACCAAGTGGGGCTGGCCGACGAAATCAGTCAGCACCTTCGGGCGCATGCGCTCGGCCAGTGGGGCTTCAACAGTCGTGTTCATTTCAATGGCATTTCGGCCGGACGTTTGTGCTTCCATCGTTTATGTGACCAAAGCCAGTATTGAGGGTCGGCCTTGATTTGTTTGGCCACACGCTCGTTTGCCGCCTCCAGCAAGGCGCCCGATGCCCAATCCCGCGGCGCGTCCGTAATCATCTCGTAGTGCACCTCCCAAAACCCTCGAGGCTTGCCTGGTGCGGGTCGAATCCCGAAGAAGCACACCGGCATATTGTATTTGTGGGCGTAGCCCTCCAAGCCATAATGCAAGGGCGTTTCCTGTCCGAGCCACAGCGTCCACCACGCCTTGCGCGGATCGGTTGGGCGTTGGTCAACAGCAAGGATAATCGCACCCCGCGGGCGCCCCTCACTTTCAGACAACTGCACCGTGCGTTCCATCCAAGCTTTTGTGTCACGGGTCCGCACCATCTCAAGGCCCAACCGGCGGCGCGTTCTCAAGAGCAACGATTCGTAAAACGGATCGGACACCTTCTTGTACACGGCCATCACCGGGAAAGGCAGCGCACCTCCGAAGGTCACCACGCGTTCCCAATTGCCATAATGCCCACAGGCAAGAATCACCCCTTGCGGAAGGTCGGCATAAGGCGCCAAGACCTCAGGATTCACATGCCGCGTCCGTTCCATCAGTTCGCTTTTGGAAGCCCGGAAATTTCGAATCGACTCGACCATAACGCTCGTCAAATGGCGAAAGAACTTTCGGGCCTCCCCTCGCCTCCATTGCGGCGACTCGTCAGGAAACACAAGCTCCAAGTTGTCAAGCACCACCTTCTTCCGATAGCCCACGACCCAAACCACGGCCGCCAACGCATCGCCCAACACATACAATACGCGGTAAGGCAAGCATCCCAGCGGCACAACAATCAAATAGTACAGCAAACGGCTCATAAGGCGCTTGGTTGGGATGACTGCAGGCCATCGCTGTGAATGACCAGTCCATCGTATCCGAGTTGCACCCCATCGGGCAACTCCTGCGACACCTCTGCGTGCAACCCCATCAAATGGCTGATATGTGTGAGGTAGGCGCGGGACGGTTTCAGCTCCTCAATGACACGAAGCGCCTGTTCAAGATTGAAATGGCTGATATGCGCCTTCTTTCGCAAGGCATTGATGACAAGCACATCCAGTCCTTGCAACCGCTCCCAGGCCTCAGGTGTCAAATGGCTCGCATCGGTGATATACGCCACGTCCTCAATCCGAAAGCCAACCACCGGCAAGTTCAAGTGGCGCACAGGGATGGGCGTGACCTCCACGCCGGCCACCGTAAATGGCGCGTCCGTGATGGTATGCATCTCGAGCTGCGGGATGCCCGGGTACCCCTCGCCGCTGAAAGCGTAGTGAAATTCACGATTTAGCGCTTCTTGGACACGCTCCGAAGCATACAAGTCAATGGCACTCTTCTGCTTAAAGTTGAAGGCGCGCACATCGTCCAGGCCGGCCACGTGGTCTTTATGCTCATGAGTGAACAGGACGGCGTCCACATTTGAGACCTTTTCGCGCAACATCTGCTGGCGAAAATCTGGGCCAGTGTCCACGATGAATCGACGGACATCACTTGAATTGGATTCACAAGAAACCTCATACATCGCACTGGTTCTCAGTCGCTTGTCCATGACATCGGCCGAGGCGCAAACCGTGCAATCACAAGTGATTACAGGCACACCCTGAGAGGTTCCCGTTCCAAGAAGTGTCAGTGTCACCGCCATCGATGTTAAAGGTATGCGCAACATACACCGCCAACTCATCCATATGCGGTACTTTTGTAAAGCAAATTCAGCTAACGTGGACTCAAATCGCGTCGTGCTCTCGGCCAAGCAAAAGGCCTTGCGCATTAACATGAATCACGATCTGTACGGCACCTTCGCCGAGATTGGAGCCGGTCAAGAGGTGGTGCGCCACTTTTTTCGGGCCGGCGGAGCATCGGGCACCATTGCCAAGACCATTTCCGCCTACGACAAGGATTTCTCAGACGCTATTTACGGAAGCGATGACAACATCCGATACGTCTGTGAGCCGCGTCTTCAGCGGATGCTCGATCACGAGTACCAACTGATTGAAGAGCGCCTGCATCGCGATAAGCACCCGAGTAAAAAGTTCTTCGCCTTCTCCAACACCGTGGCGACGATCAACTACCATAAAACGATCGAAGGGCACGGCTGGTTTGGCTTGCGCTTTCAAACTGAGCCGGGACGTCCGCCCAACACCGTCATTGTCCACGCCCGCTGCCACGAAACTGACGCTCTGCAGCAGCAAGCGAGCATCGGCATCTTGGGCGTCAACCTCATCTACGGCTGCCTCTTTTTTCACAAGCAGCCCAACGACTTGTTGCTTTCGCTGTACGACGAGTTGACCACCGACCAAATTGAGATCGACACCATTCATATGGACGGGCCTGATTTCGAGCAGGTCGACAACCGCCTGATGTCCTTGCAGCTCGTCAAGTACGGCATGACCGACGCCGTGATCTTTTCGCCCGACGGGAGAAACCGCCAAGCTGCAGACGTGTTGTACAAGAAGAACATCCTGGCTATCCGCGGGAGCTTTCGTCCTGTAACCAAGGTCAACCTTGACATGGTGAGTCGTGGCTTATCTGCCTTCACGGCTGAAAAAAAGGTGGACCCCGAAAATGTGCAGGTCCTGTTTGAAATCACGTTGAACAACCTCAAAACGGACGGTGACATCGACGAGAAGGACTTCTTGGACCGTGCAGACATCTTGTGCTCACTGGGCCAAACCGTGCTCATTTCAAACTTCCAACTCTACTACAATCTCATCGAGTATTTCTCGCGTTACACCCGAAAACGAATGGCTGTGGTTTTGGGAGGCAACGCCTTGGTCGACCTGTTCAACGAGCGCTACTACCGCGACATGAACGGCGGCATTCTCGAGGCCTTCGGCATCATGTTCTCCCGTGACTTGAAAGTGTACATGTACCCTTGGCACGACAACAAATCCCAGACCTTGGTCACCACGGCCAATGCCCCCATTCACCCCCGCATCAAGCCGCTTTACGACTACTTGATTTTCAACAAGCGGGTATCCGATTTGGATTCCGAGAGCTTAGAAATCCTCGATATCTATTCAAAGAAGGTCTTGAACATGATTCGCAATGGGGTTGAAGGTTGGGAAGACATGGTGCCGCACGAAGTGGATGAAATCATCAAGTCAAAGCACTTGTTCGGCTACACCAACGGGCAGGCCAATGGAGCGGCCAATGGAGCGGCCCAAGGTGCTGTCGAAGGAGAGGGAGACGGCGACTTCACGAAGTTCAACTGAGTACTGCTCGCCACCAAGTCACAAACGCGGCAACAAACCCGCAAACAACGAAAAAGCCGCCCCAAAAAGGAGCGGCTTTTCTATTTCTAAGCTCTTGCGAGTCGGTGGATTCCCAGCTTACTCAGCAACAGGCTCTGTCGCCTCAGATTCCTCAGGCGCAGTCAATGTACCAGGTGCATCTTTCGCAGCGAGTAGCTTGTCATACTCTTCCTGAGAGCCCACAATCATATCGTGCCAACGGCGCATTCCTGTTCCAGCCGGAATCAGGTGACCCACAATCACATTTTCCTTCAAACCGAGGAGTGTGTCTTCTTTTGCTCCCACAGCCGCTTCGTTCAACACCTTGGTCGTCTCCTGGAAGGATGCGGCCGAAATGAAGGACTTGGTCTGCAACGAGGCCCGCGTGATGCCTTGCAAAAGTGGACGAGCTGTCGATGAAACCGCCGGGCGGCCTTCAATCAATTTCACGTCCTTGCGGCGCAAAATGCTGTTCTCATCACGAAGCCTCCGAGCCGAGATCATCTCACCGGCCTGGTACTCCGTACTGTCACCAGCATCTTCGATATACACCATGCCGAACATCCGATCGTTCTCGTCCATGAAGTCGTGCTTCTCGATGAATTGCTTTTCTAGGAACTTCGTATCACCGGCGTCTTCAATCACCACCTTCTTCATCATCTGACGAACGATGACCTCGAAGTGCTTGTCGTTGATCTTCACACCTTGCAAGCGGTACACTTCCTGTATCTCATTGACCAAGTACTCTTGCACTGCAGTCGGCCCTTGAATTGCCAAAATGTCCGCAGGGGTAATCGCTCCGTCTGACATAGGCATGCCCGCCTTGACAAAGTCGTTCTCCTGCACCAAAATGTGCTTGGCCAATGGCACCAGATACTTGCGCTTCTCTCCGATACGCGACTCGACAATGATCTCACGGTTACCGCGCTTAATCTTGCCATAGCTCACAATGCCGTCCACCTCCGAAACCACAGCAGGGTTCGATGGGTTCCGTGCCTCAAAGAGCTCGGTCACACGAGGAAGACCTCCCGTAATGTCACCAGACTTACCGGCAACACGTGGAATCTTTGCAAGAATCAAACCGGTGGTCACTTTTTGGCCTTCTTCAACGCTCACGTGAGCGCCCACAGGCAGAGAGTACGTTTTCAGCACTTCTTTCTTAGGCCCCACAATGCGAATCTCCGGGTTCTTCTTCTTGTCCTTCGTCTCGGTGATCACGATCTCGCGGAAACCGGTCTGCTCATCCAACTCCTCGCGGAAAGTCAAGCCCTCCTCAACGTGCTCAAAAGCAACCTTTCCAGCTTCCTCCGAAATGATGGCATTGTTGTAGGGGTCCCACGTGCAAACCAAATCGTTCTTCTTGATCTTCTTGCCGGACTTGATCTCCAGCACCGATCCGTATGGAAGGTTGGTTGATGATAGCGTGATGCCAATCTCAGGATCGATGACCTTGAACTCCGTTGAACGCGAAACCACAACCGTCTCCACCTCACCTTCAGGCGTGGTGCGCTGCACTGAGCGCAAGTCTTCCAACTCGATGATGCCGTCGTGTTTCGCACGGATTTCATTCTCGTCCGAAATCTTCGAAGCCGTACCCCCTACGTGGAAGGTACGCAGGGTCAACTGCGTTCCAGGCTCACCGATCGACTGTGCAGCAATCACGCCCACAGCTTCACCGGCTTGCACCTGCTTGTTCGTAGACAAAGCACGACCGTAACACTTGGCACAAACGCCCTTGCGCGACTCACAGGTCAGCACCGAACGGATTTCCACTTCGTCGATACCGGCCGCCTCAATCGCACGCGCTGCAGCATTGGTGATTTCGTCGCCACCGGCCACAATCAACTCTCCTTTCTCGTCTGCAACATCGGTCAAAGCCGTCCGGCCTTCGATGCGCTCGGCGAGCGACTCCACGATCTCGTCGTTTTTCGTCAGGGCCTTGCAGTGCAAACCTCGAATGGTTTCACAGTCAGGGATTCGAACGATCACATCCTGGGCCACATCAACCAAACGACGCGTCAAGTAACCGGCGTCAGCTGTTTTCAAGGCCGTGTCGGCTAGACCCTTACGGGCACCGTGCGTCGAAATGAAGTACTCCAAAATTGAGAGGCCTTCCTTGAAGTTCGAAAGAATCGGATTCTCAATGATGTCCTGTCCACCCATCGCACTGGATTTCTGTGGCTTGGCCATCAGACCCCGCATACCAGAAAGCTGACGAATCTGCTCCTTCGATCCACGCGCACCGGAGTGCATCATCATGTAAATCGAGTTGAAACCTTGATTGTCTGATTCCAGACGATCCATCAGGATGTTCGTCAACCGCGAGTTGGTATGCGTCCAGATGTCAATAATCTGGTTGTACCGCTCGTTGTTGGTGATCAAACCCATGTTGTAGTTGTCCATCACCTCGCCCACGCGATCGTTGGCACCCTCCACGAGCTTGACTTTCTCCTCAGGAATGATAATGTCATTCAAGTTGAAGGACAGTCCACCTTTGTAGGCCATCGTAAATCCGAGGTGCTTAACATCGTCCAAGAAGGCTGCTGTGCGGGGCACACCCACTTCACGCAACACATTGGAAATGATCTCACGAAGCGACTTTTTCGTCAACAACTCGTTCACAAAACCGACCTCGCTTGGCACCACAGCATTGAACAACACCCGGCCCACCGTCGTCTCGATGATTGAGCGGTCACCGGTGTGATCCGTCCAACGCACCTTGATATGTGCGTGGAGCTCCACGAGCCCCTCGTTGTGAGCAATGGTCACCTCTTCAGGGCTCCCGAAGGTCATGCCTTCACCCTTCATCTTGCGTGTCTCATCCGAAACACGGCCTTTGGTCATATAGTACAGTCCCAACACCATGTCCTGCGAAGGCACCGTAATCGGTGCTCCATTGGCCGGATTGAGAATATTATGCGACGCGAGCATCAACAACTGCGCTTCAAGCACAGCTGCCGGACCAAGCGGCAAGTGAACAGCCATCTGGTCGCCGTCAAAGTCAGCGTTAAAGGCCGTACAAGCAAGAGGGTGCAGCTGCAAAGCCTTGCCCTCGATCATCTTCGGCTGGAAGGCCTGAATGCCGAGACGGTGGAGCGTAGGGGCCCGATTCAGCAAGACCGGGTGGCCGCGCATCACGTTTTCCAGAATATCCCACACCACGGGCTCTTTAGCGTCCACAATCTTCTTGGCGGACTTGACCGTCTTGACAATTCCACGCTCAATCATCTTGCGGATGATAAAGGGCTTGTAGAGCTCAGCCGCCATGTTTTTCGGCATACCGCACTCGTGCATCTTCAAGGTCGGTCCGACCACAATAACAGAACGAGCCGAGTAGTCCACACGTTTACCCAAAAGGTTCTGGCGGAAACGACCCTGCTTGCCTTTCAAGCTGTCTGAGAGCGACTTGAGCGGGCGATTGCTCTCCGTTTTCACGGCGCTTGACTTGCGGCTGTTGTCAAACAAGCTGTCCACAGCCTCTTGCAACATCCGCTTCTCATTGCGCAAAATCACATCTGGCGCCTTGATGCTGATCAAGCGCTTCAAACGGTTGTTGCGAATAATCACACGACGGTACAAATCATTCAAGTCCGACGTTGCAAAGCGACCACCATCGAGCGGCACCAAGGGGCGCAACTCGGGCGGAATCACAGGCACCACCTTGACAATCATCCACTCAGGGCGGTTCTCAACACGCGTCTGCGAATCACGGACGGCCTCCACCACCTGCAAACGCTTCAAGGCCTCGTTCTTCCGCTGCTGCGAAGTCTCGGTGTTGGCCTTGTGGCGCAACTCGTTGCTCAAACTCTTCAGCTCCAAGTTTCCGAGCATGTCATACAGCGCATCCGCACCCATCTTAGCGATGAACTTGTTCGGGTCCTTGTCGTCGAGGTACTGGTTCTCCTTCGGAAGCGTCTCAAGAATATCGAGGTACTCCTCTTCCGTCAAGAACTCGTTCTTCTCCAACTCCTCGCCCTCTGCTTTCACAGCGACACCGGCCTGGATGACCACGTACCGCTCATAATAGATGATCTGATCGAGCTTCTTCGTGGGCAAGCCCAAGAGGTAACCTATCTTGTTCGGAAGACTCCGGAAATACCAAATGTGAGCAACGGGGATCACAAGCTGAATGTGTCCCATGCGCTCGCGCCGGACCTTCTTCTCTGTCACCTCTACTCCACAGCGGTCGCAAACGATCCCCTTGTAGCGGATGCGCTTGTACTTCCCGCAGTGGCACTCATAATCTTTGGTCGGACCGAAAATCCGCTCACAAAACAAGCCATCGCGTTCCGGCTTGTACGTCCGGTAGTTGATGGTTTCTGGCTTGAGGACCTCCCCTTTGGAGTTGCCCAAAATCTCCTCAGGTGAAGAGAGTGAAATGCGAATCTTTGAAAAGTCGCTCGAGAGCCGTGGGGTCTTATTGTGGGTCATTCTTACAGGTATTAATGGGTGAAAATGTGGGATCAGTCGTTCGATTTCTCGAGTGATACAGTCAATCCCAATCCACGTAGCTCGTGCATCAGTACGTTGAACGATTCCGGAATGCCCGGTGTAGGCATCGGATCTCCTTTGACGATGGCTTCGTAGGCCTTAGCTCGGCCAACCACGTCATCAGATTTAACGGTCAAAATCTCCTGGAGGATGTGTGAAGCACCGAATGCCTCAAGCGCCCAAACCTCCATCTCTCCAAAGCGCTGTCCACCGAACTGAGCCTTACCACCAAGCGGCTGCTGGGTGATGAGCGAGTACGGTCCAATTGAACGCGCGTGCATCTTGTCATCCACCATGTGGCTCAGCTTGATCATGTAGATCACGCCCACCGTAGCTGGCTGGTCAAAACGTTGCCCTGTCTCACCATCGAACAGGTGGGTCACGCCGAAGCGCGGCACACCGGCCTCGTCTGTGATTTCCGTGATCTGGTCGATCGAAGCTCCGTCAAAAATTGGCGTGGCGTACTTGATGCCGTTCTTCTGACCGGCCCATCCGAGCACCGTCTCGTAGATCTGGCCGAGATTCATCCGTGAAGGCACACCAAGCGGATTCAACACGATGTCCACAGGCGTCCCGTCCTCGAGGAACGGCATATCTTCTTGGCGGACAATCCGAGCAACAATACCCTTGTTACCGTGGCGACCAGCCATCTTATCACCAACCTTAAGCTTGCGCTTATTGGCGATAAAGACTTTTGCCAATTTCACAATTCCCGTAGGCAACTCGTCACCCACAGTCACCTGGAACTTCATACGCTTGTACTTGCCCAGCAGGTCGTTGAACTTCAAATTGTAGTTGTGCACCACGCGCTTGACCAAGTCGTTTTGTCCCTGATCACGCGTCCAGCCGTCTGTATTGACAATCGAAAAGTCCAGGGTTTGCAGCGCACGCATGGTGAACTTCACCCCTTTCTTAATTTGTTCTTCCTTGAAGTAGTTGAACACGCCTTGCGAGGTCTTCGAACCGACAACCTTCATCAATTTGTCGATCAGAACCTTGCGCAACACGGACGCTTCTTTGTCAAATTCACCGTCGATACGCTCGATGATGGCCTTGTCGGCAACTTTTGACTGGCGATCCTTGACCGCACGGGAGAACAACTTCTTGTCGATCACCACACCGCGAGCACTTGGAGACATCTTCAACGATGCGTCCTTCACATCCCCAGCCTTGTCGCCAAAAATGGCGCGCAACAGTTTTTCCTCCGGGCTCGGGTCGCTCTCACCTTTCGGCGTGATCTTGCCAATTAGGATGTCGCCGTCCGCCACGTGGGCACCGATGCGAATCAAACCGTTTTCATCGAGATCCTTGGTCGCTTCCTCGCTCACATTTGGAATGTCAGAGGTCAATTCCTCGGTTCCACGCTTGGTGTCACGCACTTCGAGCGACTGCTCGGTGACGTGCATTGACGTGAACACATCCTCGCGCACCACGCGCTCAGAAATCACAATCGCATCCTCAAAGTTGTACCCTTTCCAAGGCATGAAGGCCACCTTCATGTTCTGTCCAAGGGCCAATTCCCCGTCATGCGTAGAGTAGCCCTCCACCATGACATCGCCCTTTTGGACGCGCTGGCCCACCGTCACGATAGGACGGAGGTTCATGCAAGTGCCTTGGTTGGTTTTAGAAAACTTGGACACCTCGTACACCACCAAATCATCATCGAAAGAGACCAATTGGTCGTCCTCGCTCATGATGTAGCGCACCTTGATCTCGTCCGCATCCACATACTCCACCGTTCCATCGCCTTCGGCGGTCATCAGCACACGCGAGTCGCGCGCGACCAAGGCCTCAAGGCCTGTCCCCACGATAGGAGAATCCGGCTTCATCAACGGCACCGCCTGACGCATCATGTTTGATCCCATCAAGGCGCGGTTGGCATCGTCGTTCTCCAAGAAAGGAATCAGCGAGGCCGCAATCGAAGCAATCTGGTTCGGTGCGACGTCCACGTACTTAATCTTGTCAGGCTCGACCAGCGGGAAGTCCCCCGTCAAACGCGCCTTGATGATGTCCTTTGTAAAGCCACCCTTGTCGTTAAGTCCCACCGTAGCCTGAGCAATGATGGCATTTTCCTCTTCTTCTGCGCTGAGGTAGGTTACACCTTCCTCACCGGATTGGACCACACCCTCTTCAACTCTGCGGTATGGCGTTTCAATGAATCCGAGGCGGTTCACTTTTGCATAGACGCAAAGCGAACTGATCAGTCCGATGTTCGGCCCCTCAGGCGTCTCAATCGTACACAAACGCCCGTAGTGGGTGTAGTGCACGTCTCGCACCTCAAAGCCTGCGCGTTCACGCGAAAGACCACCAGGTCCCAGTGCCGAGATCCGACGCTTGTGCGTCACCTCGCTCAACGGGTTCGTCTGGTCCATGAACTGCGACAACTGGTTCGTCCCGAAGAAGCTGTTGATCACTGAGCTCAATGTCTTGGCGTTGATCAAGTCCGTCGGCGTGAAGACTTCGTTGTCACGCACATTCATACGCTCACGAATCGTCCGAGCCATCCGAGCCAGTCCCACACCGAATTGGTTGTGGAGTTGCTCACCCACCGTACGGATACGACGGTTTGACAAGTGGTCAATGTCGTCCACATCTGACTTCGAGTTCACCAAATCAATCAAGAACTTGATGATGCGAATGATGTCCGGCTTGGTGAGCGTACGGGCTGTCTCGCTCATGTCGAAGCCGAGCTTCCGGTTGATTCGGAATCGTCCAACTTCACCCAAGTCGTACCTCTGCTCAGAGAAGAACAACTTATCAATCACACCGCGAGCGGTATCGAGATCGGGCGGCTCAGCGTTCCGCAGTTGACGGTAGATGTACTCCACAGCCTCCTTCTCCGAGTTCGAAGCGTCCTTCTGTAGAGTATTGTAAATAATAGCGTACTCCGCCTGGTTGACGTCCTCTTTGTGCAGAATGATCGTCTTAGACTTGGAGTCCATAACGAGTTCGATGTGCTCCTTCTCAAGCACAGTCTCACGGTCAAGGACCATCTCGTTCCGTTCGATAGACACCACCTCACCTGTGTCCTCGTCCACGAAGTCTTCAATCCAAGTGTGCAAAACACGAGCGGCCAATCGACGCCCCAACACGCGCTTCAATCCGGCCTTACTCACCTTGACCTCTTCGGCCAAGTCGAAAATGCCCAGGATGTCCTTGTCGGACTCGTACCCGATTGCACGCAACAGCGTGGTCACAGGCAACTTC
>Ga0206681_10000359_pt1 | contig 25704 bp, 22 predicted proteins | sample M150012015metaG_FD_161048 | JGI IMG/M metagenome (GOLD analysis project Ga0206681, IMG submission 161048) | Ammonia-oxidizing marine archaeal communities from Monterey Bay, California, United States - M1 500m 12015 | ecosystem: Environmental > Aquatic > Marine > Intertidal zone | place: USA... | reverse complement strand
GTCCAGTGCAAACTATATGTTTACCGGCTTTTACTGCACTTAGGATTTTTTTATATTCGTTTTTTTGCTCGAAATATGGTGCACTAGTTGTCTGTAAATTTTCCTCCATATCAAATGGCATGTAATGTGCCGGTACTTCTTCACTTTTGAATTCACCAAATAATTTTTCTAAGCGTTTTGTAGTTGCTTCTTCACGTCTTAATACTTCTTTTTTTGCTTCTTCTTTTGCTTCTTGTTCAAGAATTGCTTCCAATCTTTCAGATTCAATTCGTGCTTCAATTTGTTTTTGCTCTAATCTGATAGTCTGGATTTTTAATTCTTCTTGTTTTTGGCGTAATCCTTCTTTTACTGATTGGCTGGATTCTGTTTGTTTTTCATTGTTTATCCAACTATCAAAGGATTTCACAAATGACATTAAGACAGATTTACTGCTGTTTTGTGGCATTTTTGAAAAAATGTATTCCATTGATTCATTCTCTAAACTGTTTTCTTGGGTGAATTTAACAAATGCGTTAAAATGGCATTTGTAAACTTTGAAGCTTTTTGCAGACTTACAATAAATTGGCAAAAATTCTTTCAAGTTTTCTGGTGTGTATTGTTTGTAAAACATTGATTATCCTTAAACATATTTCTTTATAACTCTATGTTTGAAGATATGTATTATCTAGGCGTGAATTTACGATTTTAACAGAAATCGGTTATAATTGGCTAAAAAACGATATTTTCAGATAACCCCGAAAATCATGGGTCTTTTTGAAAAGGAGGTTATATTGAGGAGTTACGGGTTAAAGGAGGGTAATTTGACCCTTTTTTATTATTGTATTTGAGGATTACATTTGTAATTTTGAGTATGAAAGAATTTAGTAATAATCTTTCACCCTCATGACTAACTAGTCAATAGATTTTAACCATTCAATCAATCTTTTTTATTCACTTTATTTCTAGTAATTTTTGACCTTAATTGTATAGCATCGAATATTATAACTCACAATATACGCTATATTGTGATAATTGGTTTTTTTTATTGTCACCATTCAGACCATGATATTATAATTAAATTAAAATTATAACTTTGAAAAACTTTATAATTTTTTTCAAAAGTTATAAAAAAATAAAAAAAATAAAAAAAATAAAAAAAAATTTGAAAAAAAAATAAAGTTATAAGATTATGATATCTTATGTGATTTCGTTATAAGATTATGATTATTATTTGATTTTGTTAAATCTATAATGCTTGCGTGATTTCGTTATTTCAGGCATGCTTTTTCTCATTGTTTAACCGTTTCAAAATGGGTCTATTTCGTGACTAAATGTGGACTTAGCTAAATTCTTACATATTATTATATGTTTTACGCCTAGGATTTAGAACGAATATCGTTTTTTTTATCATTTACGCCTAGCCCTTTATATAGTCATTCTAAGATTTGAGAATGACTAAATCGGATTTTTTTTTTTCAATAATTCTTATATAAGAATGAGTTTTTGTACAAATTAGGGCAATGCAAGCACGTTTACCAGATATTAATACAGCGTTCATTAGATTTCGTAGTGAGGCTATCAACGCATTAAAGACTCAGAATTATGACGTCATGCATGGCAGTTTAAACGCTAGTAACGCCCTACTCCCTGACGAGTACAGAGTGATTGTAGACGACAACGAGTACAAGAAACTCACTGACACACAAATCAACTATGTCTGTACATCATGTGATAAAGAGATACCTAGGGAAAACATACGCATTTTTGATTTAATACCAGATTCAATGGAATCACTGATTTATTCCAATAGACCCAAGAAGGTTTGGAATTGTCCTAAATGTAAAGGATTATGTTTACTTGGTAAAACCATCATAAAGAAGAACGACCTACAAAACCCAAGCTTTGTTGGTGTGGTACCAAACCCCCCAACCAGACAGGATGGGTTAATGGATAGGCTACGGTTTCATATTGAGATTAGCAGGTGGGCATGGTTAATCATAGGTGAGTTAGAGAGTCGAATGGGTATCTTTAGGGATGACAACTGGAAGAAGGGTGATGAACTTTTAGATGACAACGTAGATACAAAACTTGAGGAAAAAGACTCATGATAAAACCTGTCAACAAGATTCATCAAGTGATATACTGGGTTATACCATTTGGAATCTTTTATGCATTTTACAAGATAAACAGGTTAAGAGACGGACTACTTGTTACATTTGGACTGGGTGCAATTAATGCCATACCTGTAATTGTACAGATGATACTTGACCCAAACATGATACATGAGGGAACCTCCTTAATCACTGGAGGTATGATTATTTTAATAATGCCATTAACATCACTGATACAGGTATTGGTGTTGCTTCGCTGGTCTAATCAATGGAATGAGAAATGCCAGTAGAGAACGTAGTAAGAAAGGTGGGGCACACCAAAAAGAGTGACAAGTTAAGACCCACTGTTATAACTTGGAAGGGTCATCACATGGTGAGGGCACACTCGTTTTTAGCCAGTATCAGGGAAGTTATAAGATTCAGTGAGGAACTTGACGTTGTAAGGATTGGACTCATTGGAGACATGCACAGTGGTAAAAGTACACTGTCACAAGCAATAGCCCACGCCATACACAAATACGCCAAGTTACCATACTCTGTGAAAATTTTGTACAAAGATGACCTCCTAAACTTCGCTGAAACCCTCAAGTCACTGGAGTCCAAAAATTACATCCTTATCTTTGATGATGTATCATTCTTGGGCAGTAGTGCCAACAAACAACAGATAGAGATGGTAAAGTCTGCCATCACCACTATCCGTCACTTGGAGGGTGGACAGGATGTTAAAATCATTGTAATGATGAATTACCATTATTCATTTGGTTTGGACAAGTACCTTAGAACTGCTGATTTCAAATACATCACCACTATTGGTTCCTCAGAGGGTGAGAACATGGAGAAGATGTTTGGGGTCAAGAATAGAAACCTTATAGTCAATTTCAAAAAGTGGAGACAACAAGCCATTGCAAGTGAGGACAAACTATGGAAGATGAAGATTAGTAATAACAAGGGTGACCCAGCATTTGCCTACAAGTTTAGGGCACCATTCATACCTGTATTATTTTGGAATGAAAGCTCACTAAGATTTGTGGTAACACCCCAAAGACAGTTCATGGATGAGATTTGTTCAACTTGTACAGGTGCGGAAGAACCTGACAGGCAGAGTGATATACCGATACCACAATTCATGGAGGAGTCAGAAAGGAAGTTTGGTGGTAAGACCAACTGGATTAGTGCGGTACGTTTGGCATTATTCATGGACGGTAAGACTGTATTCAGACCAAACGTAACCAGAGCATTTAGGTATCTTAACAAGTGTCGCATGGAGAAGATAATTAATTTGGAGGAGTGTGCCACCTATTATGACTTAACAGAGACAAAGACTCGGGCACCAGACCCAAGCAAGGACGTGATTGAATGATTTGTTATGACTGTATGGAACCATGTAGATGGTTACTTGAGGATAAAGGAGTAAGAATATGCCAGCCATGTTATCACAAGAGGTACAGTAGAAAGAAGTATGTTAATGAGAATTATAAGAATCCGAACTGGCGTGACGTTAAGAAATATTTGGAGAAGGACTGGTAATGAAACTTAGTGATTATAGATACAAGGCGGAACCAATGTACTTCATGTGTTCTTGTTGTGGCAAGCCGTTAAAGCATACACAAAAACAGGTTGTCATTCACGCATCTTGTCAGAAGCGTATGTCGGAAAAGCATTAGGGTAAATTGCATGAATAAATAGTGCTATACTCATAGACATGGCTCGTTTAAAATGCTGAGGGTAACTCATGTTTGTATCTTTAAGGTGTTTCATCTTTCCAATCTTCTTTGATTACTGTCCACATGGTTTTAAATAATTTCTTAATATTACACATTATGGTAACCTATCTATTTCTCCTGTGAGAAACATTTTCCAAAACTTCCATGTACATGCTAATTTCAACTCACGAATCATTGGTCTGCATCCATATCATCTTCCTTATCTCTACCCATCATGGCATCAAGGAATGACCTACGCTTTTCACCTTTAACAGAATAACTTCTTTCAATCTTGTTACGGCTAATCTTGTCTATCAATGTACTTTGTGCGGAACCATTTTCACGGATGGACTCACTGGACTTGGAGTCTATGGAATACATGTAAGCTCTAGCCAACTCTTGAATCTGTTTACTTAATGCAAAGCTTCGAGTACGAGACATGAATGACTGACTTTGTTCACTTAGGTTGTTAAAGTTCTCTAATTCCAGCACAAACCTTGCGAGATGCGGACTTGCAACGATTAGTGTTTTGTAGTATAATGATTTTGGGTCAATGACTAATGACTTTGCAGTTGTACCGTCCTCCTGTTCAATGGATTCAACTCTTTGTACGGACTGAATAAGTACATCAACTAGGTCTTTGTGTTCTGGTTCTGACTGTGGTATCATGCCCTATTATAACCGATTACTAAATAGTTATAAACATAACGTCTTTTTCAATATCGTTGGGTACTAAAGAATATCACCGTAAATACTCCCGAAAATATAGAGCCGTGGACAAGGAATTATCAAAAACATACAAAGACATCTTTGGTGAGACATTCACCAATTACCGCAAACGAATGAAAAGAAATAAAAAATAAGACATGATAGACCCAACGCAGAATATTCCGCCCAGTATTCTCAACCCCCCATGCCATCAAACTTAGGTTTGACATCAGGGTGGGGGGTACAATATTTATAATAACAATTATTACGATATGATATTGGGCGTATTACATGGACGTGATTTACTTTCTTCAAAGTGGATTACAGCGATTATATCTGACAGTTCTCATAGGGTTCACTTCGTTCCTATCAAGCACACGCTTGGGGATTATTTTATTACCGATATTGATGGTGATGTATATGCGTTCAAGATTGATGGTAGACGAATCTTACAGTATAGAGAGAGCATGGTCAAGACCTTCCGTGTAATTATTTATGACGTTAGCCACTATCTACCACTTTCCGCTGAGACAAAAGAACTAGAACTTATTTTACAATTAAATGCCTTGCCAAAGGCTGACAACATGCTGGCTAATATATTTAAAATTCTGGGTAACAAAGAACGTGGTTCCTTTGCCGGACACAAACTTGCAGAACTAATTGACCGTATCAAACATTATGAGGGTTCAGCAACAACTGCACAACAAGAACAATATTCAAGAGATGCACAGAATATGATTAACTATCTAGACCACTTGGATGTAACTGAAATTGTCACTCCACTCAAAAAGGTCAGTGAATTTATTCAGGAGGACTTGATTGCAACAGACCCAAAGTTCATGGGTACAGTTGTTGCAAGTTACCAACGAACTGACATGGAACATAAGAAAGTTACAAACACACCTATTCAAAGTAAACAAGCATGGATTAAGTTCTTGGCTATCTTCATGGGTATTGGAATGGTATTTGCCATTGGTTATATCGTGTATGATGGTGGTTACATTGATGGTGCTGGGTTTAGTGGTATGGTACCAACCCTTGGTGGCATAAGTGATGAAGAACTTATGAAGAAATACCCAGACGGTGTGTCCATGAAGCGTGCAGTAGCCAATGGTGAGTTGGATTATGATAAACTATCTTCCGTTGCTCAGTCAATCGTTGATAGTACACCTGATAGTGCTTTAGATGATATGCCAGTTGAGGTAGAACCAGAACCAGTTGTTGTGGAGGAACCAACCTTTGAGGAGGAGTTGGCAATAACTGACAGTCTACCAGTAATACCGGTGGTACCATAATGGTAGAACTAACTGACAGAGAGAAACATCTTATTCATATTAAATTCATTATGCATGGAGAGGAGTATGCCAAAATTCCAGTTGAAAGTCGTGAGAGATTATTAGAAATGATTACTGGATTAAGAAACTTGGATTATAACCAACATGAAATGCTGGATATTGGTCAAGCCATTATTGATGAACAGGAGATGATAATAAAATCAGGTATTGGTTTCCTCGACAAGCACAAAGGCTCACTAAAGGGGCTGGGCGGATTCTTTAAATCTAAGGGCAATTAAGCAAATACAATGAATCCATTATACTTTCTATCATTATTATTAATACTTCCCTTTGCAATTCCAACCGCTGATGCACAAACTTCAATCAATGTAGATGAAGTTCAACCATGTTTTATGCCAGACCATGACCCAGATGGTGACGGTGTTTATGAATGGGAAAGTGTACGAGATGTAACAAGTATGTGGGTAGACTGTGGTGCTGATGAGGACTTTATTGCTTTTGCATTACTACCTTGGGAGTGGATTACTGGTGGATGGTTCACCATGATTGTTGTTAGTATCTTTATTCTTATAACGTATGTAAAGTATCAGAACTTTCTATACCCAGCACTCATTGGTATCATGTTTGTACCAGTGTCATACACCTTGTTTCCAGAGGACTGGTTACAAACATCAATGGTACTCTTGGCAGTTGGTATCGGTGGTTATATCGTCCACATGTTAGTCAAGCGTACAAACGATATGGATTAGTTCGTGCCCAAGAGTTACTCTAAGGTTATATAGACTAGTTTGTGGGTTATAATCATTATGCCTGAAAACAACATTATGGCACTTGTAGGAGCCTTCATTGGTATCGCTATCCTTTTGGGTATTGGTACACAGATTCTAGGTAACTCAGTGCAAGACTGTACAAATCTTTCAGACTACGACACAGCTTTAGCCTCAGACGCACAGACAGGTTGGAGTGGTCAATGTGAAGCAAACAATTCACAAACACAAAATGCATACGCACTATTAATCATAGTATTAATAGTTATCGCTGCAGTTGTGATTTTGACCGTAGTCAAAATGTTATAACCCTAAAAAGTTATAATATTTTTTTATTTTTTTGAATCTTTAAATGGTAGTGCCATAACCAATTATTGTGAGTTCCCTAATTTTCCTTGGATTTTCAGTTATACTCTTTATCATTTCTTATGGTATCATGTTTACAGTTGCACCAATGGTTATAGGTGCCGTGTTTACTGTGATGGATTTACAGACCGATACTATGGCAGAAGAATGGGTTATAATGTATAATGACACTAAAGGTGTAATACAATATCTTGTACCACTCATTCCAGCCATAGGTATATTCATCCTGATAATCAAGGTGCTCATGGTCGCCAGTGTCCGTGGACGTGATTAAGAATGAACAAAGTAATCATTCCAATTATCTTTGTATTACTGCTAGTTCCAGTTGTATCATCACAAGTCTTTGCTCAAAGTGAACCTGAAACTGATGCCCCTGAATTTAATATTATAGAACTTGAAGCGGTTCCATCATATCATCAATACAAACCTGCAATATTTTATCAAGGGTTTGATGAAAATGATGAACCAATAAATGATTATTATTGGCAATACATTAAAATTGAAAAACCTGATGCCCCTTTTCCTATCCCAAATGAAATACAATTAATGACTGGTGATAATCTTTTTTATACATTATTGGATGATGGTACAACAATATCAGTATTAAATAAAGACCCAGATGCAGAACATTTTTCATTCAATAAAAATAGTTGTATTGTAAGTTTAGAAAATGATTTAGGGGAGCATGTTGTTGATGAACACTGGTTAGTGTATTCAGCAGAATGGTTAAGTGATGCTTGGATTCCAATGCCAGTAAATGGTGAAACTTGTACAAGTCAGGTTTTTAATGATTCATCTGGTGTTTACATTAATACAATAAAAGAAAATGATTTGGGAATTTTTGCAGTTTCATATATTTACACACATGGGGGTTTAGAATCTACAATCTCATATCATAACAATGATGAATCTACACAGGGAACGATAGATGAAGATGATAATATATTGACTGGAACTCCTTATAAATTTGGATTTACACAAGTAGTGAATGATTTGGATATTGTAGGGGTTGATGGATTTGTGTCTTATACTGAATTAGGTGATACATTAGAAACTAATTCATATTATTATACATTTAAAGATTCTAAAGAAAAATTATGGGGAATTTATAATGCTGATGACTTTACATATTTTGATTTTAAATATGCTAAAGAGCCAATTAATGTTGGTGAAGTGTTATCCATTGACCCAGTTTGGATGAGTCAATGGAATTTACCATCTAGTATTGTATATGGACGAACTATGGCGTTTGATAGTAGTAATGATTTATGGACAAATGATTATTCAGGAGGTAATATATTTTATCAACTTGATTCATCAACTGGTAATATAATTTCATCATTCAACTCATTAAGACACCTGAAAGGTGGTGTAGAAGCACAAGGCTCTTATATTTATGGTTCGGCATATTCTGACAACGGTATAAAGAAATGGAGCCAAAGCGGTGGGGGATATTATAATGTAGTAAACCAATATCGTGCTTATGACTTTGACTTTATGAGCACTGGTGGTGTATGTTGGTTGGATTATACTGGTTCACATGGTCAATGTAACGGTGGAACTTCTTACAGTGTTGGGTCATATCCTCAATCCCTTGCTGTAAATCACGCAAGTAACAATGATGTTTGGATTACAGATAATAATAGTGTATTATGGAAGTTCCCAATTAATAGTAATAATGGTGTACAAGTTGCCACAGGTATATCTAATGGGGTGTCTTTGATAGATATGGATTCGACAGGAACGGTTTATTATTTAAATAAAGGTACTGGAGAAGTTGATGTTTACAGTGCAGGTGGTACATATCAATCGTCATTTGGAAGTATTGGAAGTGGTGCAGGTCAATGGGCTTCACCTGATTTTCTTAAAGTAGATAATAATGATGATATTTGGATTGCTGATTATATCAGTTCAGGTAACAATATATTTTATAAATTTGGTACTCCACCACCAGCCGTACCATCTGCACCAGCCAATTTGGAAGCAACACAAACTACTTTATCACCATCAGATGTCAACCTGACTTGGGATACAATTAATGCTACTCCAACATTGACAGGTTACAAGGTTTATGAAATAGTGCCAAGTATTGTATTACCATACACCACAGAGTCAACTTCAATAGGTTCAAGCATATCATCTAGTAGTAAAGTAACCAAGACAGTTGGTAATGGTTGGGATAATAATTCATGGAGGTCTGATGAGTCATTCACTGTGGGTCAGGGAGCATTTGCAGTTGAATGGAATACTGGTAATATCAATACCTTTGTAGGTTTTAACAAAGGTACCACAGGAGCCTATACAGGTTCGACCTCAAATACTATAGATTCTATGATATACACATCAAATGGTGCATTTACAGTATGGGAAGGTGCAAATGGACAACCATATCAAGATACTGGTGCAGGTGCTACATCTGCTTCACATTTGAAAATTGAAGTTGATAATAATGGAATTGCGACTTATTATCTAGATGGTGTAGCACAATATACAAGTACAATTGCATTGTCAGGAACATACTATGTAAATGCACAAATGTATTATGCAAATGGGCATGTACAATTCTTTAACACATCAATACACAGCCTAATTTCCAGTCCAACAACCAATTCATATACTGTCACTAATGTGGCTGACGGTGAGGTTATAACTTATGCAGTAGGTGGGGTTAACAGTTTGGGAGTTGGTGCAACATCTGCCTACCCTATTGAAACATACTCGACCCCAAACCAAGTGGTAAATGTAAGTGACCAAGGTGCAGGTAGTCCACTTATAATTGACTGGGATGATGCAACCGTTGATGGAATAGCTGGACTTGTTCCAACATGGAACTCACCTTATGGCTGGTATGGTTTTGCTGGATTCCAATGTAATACAGTTTTTGGTGAATGTACTGACATTATGGGAAATGGATGGAATAATTACGCTTACTCAGACCAGACAGTCAACCCTGCAACTGGTGGGGGTACTATTGAATGGACAAGAAATGCTGACCTCCACATAATGGGTTTTGGTCAGGGTACACAAAGTATTTCTAGTTCAGAGAATAATGCAGATTTTGGTATTTACGCACAATATAATGACTTGAGAGTCTACGAACAAGGTGGACAAGAATTTGTTGCATCAAATGCACTAGCTTATCCTATAGACCCAAATGATGTCTTTAAAGTAACAATGGATGGAAATGGGCTTGTAGAGTATTACTTGAATGATGTTAAATTTTACACATCAGCTGTTACTGCATCTGGTGATTACTATGCTGATTTAACAATAAACAGTAACGGTGGTTCTGCACAAGCCCATTTCTTGGAAGCAGGTACATTACCTTCACCAATAGTATCATCTTATGATATTGTCAGGGATTCACAATTACTAGATACAATAGACAGAGCAACAACGTCAGCATCACTTAGTGTAAGTGACTATTCTCTTTTCGCACAGGCACGGAGTGGTTCGAGTGCAGAAGTGGTGGCTTCACCAACCAATGATTTTTGGGTTATCTCTAGTGGCACTTATGCCAAAAATATGGGTGCACAGTTTGATTTGAGTAGTATGTCAGGGGTTACTATTACAGGTGCAGACTTTGATGGTAATACAAGAGCAATGGCTACAAGTGGTGCTAGTTGTGAGGCAGTACCAATGAATAACTCTCCTCAATCTTATCTTGTGTCTAACCAAGGACAAGCAATGTATTCTGACATACAAGGTCAGTCTACAAAGTATATTGATAATTCTGCAATCTGTACTGGTACAAATGGGAATCATCATACTTTCTCTGACACATTTAATTCAAATGGAGTCACAGCAATTCAAAACGCCATTGATGGAAATGGTGAGTTTTACTTTGGATTAAAATACACTGGAACAACTGGTGGTGATAGAGGATTTTATGGTGCAATGTATGTCACACCAACAATCACAGTATACTATGATACACCAGACCCAAACGCAACACTACCATCCACATACACTGATTCAACAGCAGTAGGTTCAGTAATATATGAAATTAGTGCAACCAATACAGTTGGTACTGGTATGGCATCTGCTCCTCACTCTGCTACTGCTGTATCACAAGCCAACGCACCAACTAACTTTAGTGGTACACCAAACGCACAAGCAAAGCCTGAACTAACTTGGACACCAAGTTCTGATTTAGGATTTGGTACTTTATTATCCATGCAAGTTGAACGTATTGTAACTGGAAGTGGCGGTGGATGGAATACAGTAGCAACCACAAGTAACACTTCACCCCCATACATTGACACAACTGTTAATCTTGGAACCAGTTATGATTATAGAATTGCCAGTGTTAATGAAGCTGGCATTGGTGTTTACTCTGCAACAATAACAGTGGTCGCTGGGGTGCCACCTGATGTACCAACTAATTTAACCAGTGTGATTAATAATCCTAATCCTAGTCCACTAACCATTTCACTTGATTGGGATGCACCTCAGTACACTGGAACTGGAAATCTAAGTGGCTATGAGATTTATCGTAATGGTTCATGGATTCATACTACAGCTGGTACACCACCAGTTAGTGTTTACACTGACATAGTTTCAACTGCCGGCAGTTATACCTATGAAATTAAAACAGTTACAAACCACGGAACCAGTGGATTAAGTGGTTCAACAAGTGTGACCACCCCGACTGTACCTGATGCAGATTCAAGTGTCACTCTAGCAATAAATAATCCTAACCCTAATCCGTTGGACATCACGGTATCATTTGTAGCACCATCAAGTGACGGTGGTTCTGCTGTAACTGGTTATAACTTATCAAGTTCACCTGACGATATAACATACACATCAGTACCAACTGCACAAGGTGTAACTGCTGACCAAACAATCACAGTTGCAAATGCTGGAACTTGGTATTTTAAATCAGAAGCAATTAACAACGTTGGAGTTTCAACACTTGGAGTTGCTGTAAGTATCGCAACTCCAACTGTACCTGATGTACCAACCGTTACACTGGCAATTAATAATCCTAATCCTAATCCACTTGATGTTCAAGTGGTTATAACACCGCCAACAAGTAATGGTGGTTCCGCAATAACAAACTATGATGTTTACCGTTCACCTGATGGTAACGCACCTTGGACACAAATACAAACTGGTACCACTGTGTTATCATTTACCAATGTAGTACCTAACGCTGGAACTTGGTATTACACCGCATCAGCAAATAACAATGTGGGCTCAAGTGCTGTATCATCAACTGTAACAATCACAACACCAACTGTACCTCCAGCTCCAGCCTCAGCAAGTTCAGACATACCTGACAGAGATAATGCACCATTTGATGTTGTTATAACATGGACTGTACCACCAACCAGTGGGGGTTCTGCAATACTTAACTACAATATTTACAGAACTGATGTTGGATTCCTTGATAATGTTAATGCATTAACATTCAATGACACACTACCAAGTAGTGCCAGTACAAATTTCACTTATCATATTCATGCAGTTAATAATGTAGGTGAGGGTGCCTTTAGAGACACGGTTATAACAACCAGTGGTGTACCAACCCCACCAGTGATTACTGTTGCAAGTGGTAGTACGGTTGTTGAATGGACTGCCCCAAGTAACGGTGGGTCTGCAATAACTGGTTATGAAGTGTACCGTGATAATACTGGTGTAGCATCTTTGTTAACAATAACAAGTGCAAGTGCAACATCATTTCATGATATTTCACCTGTAACATTTGGTACACAATATGTTTACTCAGTTAAGGCATTGAACAATATTGGTTCAAGTGTGTTCAGTAACCCAGTTGGTACAACACCAATTCTAGAGGTTGATGACTTGGTAGTTGTTGTTGCAAACGGTAACTCAATTAGAATAGGCTGGAGTGAGCCAGCATATTATCAAGGTAACTTAAGCCATTACTCAATATTTCAAGACGGTGTATGGTTGACAAATGTTGTGACAAACAGTTATGATGCAGTAGGTTTGACACCATCCGATTATGAGGTGGTGCCAAACATAGTCAACACTTATGACTTCCATGTACTGGTGTACTCACCATACGCTTCTCCAAGTGGCAGTAGTAATGTTATAACTGGTACCACCGCACAGGACACTGGTACAATATCATTTGACCCTCTCGACCATAGAACAACAGAACACCCTGAGGGATGGATTGATTTGAGTGCAACAAATCAGGAGAGAATAAGTGATACAAAATATGTCAAGACCATTCTACAAAACGGTCAAACCCAGTTGGATGTAAAGTACCCAAGTAACTGGAGTACCCTAACATGTGAACTTGATTACAAGTATGCCGGTGAACAGGTGCAATACACTGACGGTTCAACCATGACAAGTTATACCTCTGGTATGCCTGCCGGACAAAGAGCTGTGGTATTCCTTTTCACTGATGCAGAAAATGAAGTGATTAGTGTTACATGTGCAGACCCAACAGTTGATGGAAGTAAGTCATTTTATGTTATAACCCAAAACAATTTCCCTCTCTTACAACAGATTGAATTATTCAAGACTGGTGAGTTTGGAACTGATGGTTCCTTTGGTGCAGTTGATTTGGTTTCACTGTTTGCAGTTCTTATAACAATGGTTGGCTTTAACAGAGTACACCCACTTGCTGGAGTTATAATTGGTGTAGCCATGATGTCTATACTCTCTGCATTTGGAATAATACAATTCGGTACTGCGATAGGTGGTATAGTGATTGTATTAATTTTAATAGCCATAGGCACACACAAGAGGTACGGATAATCATGGGAGAGTTTCATCTTAAACCAGTTAGAATAATGCTTGCATTATATGCAATTAGTTTTGCAATACTGGGTGTACAGTATTCAGTTGGTGACCCAATGGACATTAACATGATTGATTCTAATGGCAATGATTTAGTTGGTGTAGCTGGAATTAATGGAAATGCTGGAACTGGTATTAATGGTGCAATTAATTTGTCACAATTATCAAACAGTACAAACACAATAGTTGCACAAGATGAATTAACAATTACAAATAACCCTGTAACGGCTGGTGCTCAAATAATTTACACTATATTTCAGGTCATGACTGGTACACATATGTTTAATGTGATGTTAAGTCTTGGTGTACCAGCAATCTGGGCTGGTGGTATTGTTGTGTTGTACATCCTAATGGCAAGTTTTACCATTGCACATTATCTATTGAATAGATAACAAACTACTCATTTTACGCCTGACTAATGATTAGTCTCTGAATAGTAATAGTTGCAGGGTTTGCATTATAAAGTGGAATAACATCATGATACCAATCATAAAGTTCACCAGTACCCACACTGGATTGATTAGGGTAATTGTTTTTATTTCGCTGAGTGAAGTAACGGCACCACTTTCTGTACCACTTGAAACTACATCATATACACCAATAACTTCACCACTCCCAGCTATCAGGAAGGCACAAATTATTGAGGGCAACAAGTAAACTGCACGGCTAAACGACTGTGACTTTGTTGTAGGGGTTTCTCTTATGGTACTTATAATCAACATCAACATTCCGGAATATGCAATGAGCATGTAGACCCCTAATTCTACAATACTGATGTCTACCATATCTTTTTTAAACAGGTGAGATAGTTATAAAGTGTATGGCTTACGTTGGATATGAAGGATATGATACAGTTGTCGAGGACAACCAGATTTACCTAAAGGCAAAGGCTGAGTATGAAGATGACGTTGAACAATATGATAAGGAAACCAAAGCCAGAGAGAAACAAATCAAACAAAAGGCAAAGGCGGAAGCAGAATTACAACAAGCAAAGATAGAGGAGACTCAAAAATACGAAGAAACATTTGCAAATGAAACCAAGATTTATGAAAAGAAAATTGAGGAGGAACAAAAGGCGTTCAAGGCTTCCGTGGACAGTTACATTGCTGACACCAAGAAACAAAGTGATGACACTTACAATCAACAGATGGAAGCTTACACAAAACAACAGGATTACATTTCCACTTTTTCCAAGAAAAGTTCCGTATCAAGTGGTGAATGGGAAGAATTTTTAAGCGACAGACCAGTTGTGGCACATGCTGGTGCTGGAAGTGGAAAACGTCCAGCAAATAGAGAAAAGAGTACAGATGATTCAATAAAAAAACATCTTGCAGAGGGAACCGCCCCACCTGAATTTGTTACTGGTGTTAGAGGGCGAGACGAAGCAAGTAATGTTTACACTGCATTTAAACAACAGGTAATAACTGACATTAAAAAAGAGAAAGCCAAGAGTACCATTGCAGATGCAAAGGCTTATGGTTTTGAATTTTCACCATACAAACACGGTAAAGATTCGGGAAGGATGTTTGGCGACCCAAAAAAATATGGTATAAAAAACAGGGTGTCACCAACAAAAGGAAGTAGGTTCACACAAAAGTCACTTGCTTATGCATTTGCACAACAGGATGTAATGAGGGGGGATATTTCAATAACAGAATATCAATCAAGAATTGCCGGTGCAGATGTAAAGTTTCAAAAACAACATGACCAATGGTTTTCAAGAGTTGTTGCAACCGCAAGAACAAACCTTCACAATAAAATAATGCCAGATGAGAATAAAAAATGGGATGCTGTTGCTAAAACTTATTCAACTGCAAAGGCAACACAGGATAAAAAAGATGCAACCACAAAACAAAACCAGCAGTTCCTTGACAAACAAAAACTTAACATCAATGTTTCACAACTAAACGAGTCTGGTGTAAGTTCAATGTATAATACATTTCCACTTACCGATTCATCATGGAAAGTAAAGGCACCTGTGAAAAAAGAATTTCCTTCATCATATAATTCACAGGGAGACAATGTTATAACCAGTCCGCAAATTGATTCAAAAAGTTACATTGTAGACCAGCCAAAGAAAGGTAATCAAAAGGTGCAGGCTGAAAACATGAAGCAAAAAATATACACCAATGAATTAAGAAAGGGCAATGTTGGTTTGGCAACTGCATTACTCCAGCCACAAACCACACAGAAATACTTTGGCAAGGACACTCGCAATCTTAAATCATATCTCACAAGCATGGGTTACGACATCAACAACCCTGATTCCATTCCAGATTCCGTATTAATGAATCCAACAAAGTATAGGTCAGGTAAAACAAATGATGATGGTACATTCTTTGTGAAAAAACCAATGATATCCACGGAGGTTTCACAAAAGCGTGCAACAGCCAGAGCAAAATGGGAGGGGGTTATAATTCCTGATGCACCAGTTGAACCAATATTTGCAACACCAAAACAAAAGGTTTCAAAAGTCAGTGTCGCTGGTTCTGCTGACTTGCCATCATGGACATTCAACGGTGAAAAATTCACTGACAAGTCCAAGCTTGATGCATACGTTGCAACCAGAAAACAGCAGGCTCAATTTAACAGTGATAAAAAAATATTAAACTACATACCAAACAAGACTGGTAAACTAAATCCTGAGGGTTATATCAAAGGTTACAAAGAACCAGAGAGAGTAAAAGACCGTGTACTTTCTGTGGAAGATATTAAACCAGCAACATGGACATTTGATGGTAAAACATTTACTGATAAATCAGAACTTACTGCATACGTTGAAAACAGAACATCACAGGCTCAATTTAACAGTGATAAAAATAAACTGCTAAACATTCAATCAAACATATCGGGTTCATTAAATCCTGAGGGTTATATCAAAGGTTACAAAGAACCAGAGAGAGCAAAAGACCGTTTGTTTTCTGTGGAAGATATTAAACCAACATCGTGGACATTTGATGGTAAAACATTTACTGATAAATCAGAACTTATTGCACACGTTGAAAACAGAACATCACAGGCTCAATTTAACAGTGATAAAAATAAACTATTTAATATTCAATCAAACATAACTGGTTCATTAAATCCTGAGGGTTACATCAAAGATTACAAAGAACCAGAGAGAGCAAAAGACCGTTTGTTCTCCACATCTGATATTAAACCAGCAACATGGACATTTGATGGTAAAACATTTACTGATAAATCAGAACTTAATGAATATGTTTTATCTAGTAAATCACAGGGTGTGTTAAACTCAAGTGAAAATAAATTACTTAATACACAATCAAATATATCGGGTTCATTAAATCCTGAGGGTTATATCAAAGGTTACTCTGAACCGGAGAAAGCAAAAGACCGTTTGTTTTCTGTGGAAGATATTAAACCAACAACATGGACTTTCAAAGGTAAACAGTTCAATAGTGAGTCAGAACTTAATGAATATGTTTTATCCAGTAAATCACAGGGTGTATTAAACTCAAGTGAAAATAAATTACTTAACACACAATCAAACACATCTGGCAATCTAAATAGTGGTTACATTGAACCATTAATGGGTGAGGGTTATAATTCAAATCCTGTTTTAAACAAACCTAACAAAAGTGCAACGCCAACGATTGCCCCATCAAAAACCGACTCCACAAATATACCAAGCAATTATTCTGGTGATATTTTCTCAGTGACAAATCCTTTGACTGGTGTGACAAAACAATTCAGAAAAGAGTCAAGGGCACAAGAACATCTTGCATTTGTAAATAAAGAAATTGAAAAGGACTGGGATAAAAACAATCCATTGCCAGCAGAACCACAATATCAATATTTGGTTCAGTTTGGTGGAGAGTCAACAACAATTATTGACTCACAGGGAAAAGAAACCAAAGTCCAAGCACCAGTAGAACACGTTTTTGACACAGAAGAAGAAGCCCAATCATTTTCACTTGCAGTAGGCTCTGTTATGAAACAACCAAATGTTGATGATTTCATGTTTGCAAATTATGCAACGTCAGTTGACAGAGGAACTATACCACCACCTAAAAGTTTGATAGAGCATGGGTTATATCATGCCAGTGGAATTGTTGGTGTACCGATAGGAAACCTAAGAAAAACTATTGGTGGACTTGTTGACCCCGAACAAAAGTATGTCAAAGATGCACCGACTGGTGGAATGGAACCCACCTTTTTAGAACACACTATCGGTGGAACCGTTGATGATGTCTTTAAAGGTACACCGTTAAAATTTACTGGTGTAACTTCTGGTATTAATTACGTTATAGACGACCCAATGAGAACCGTCAAACAAGTTCCAGCAATGTATACTGAATTTGCAAGTGGCAATGCCTACCTAAAACCTGTTACAAGCGTAACTGGTAGGGTTATAAAAAAGGGTATAACTGCTGGAACTAATGCTGGTTTCAAGGTTATAGAAAGTAATGTACCTACTATCCTCAAAGTTCCAGTGATAGCTGGTATGGGTGTTGCAAGTAACACAAAGGCTGTTGTTAATGTGGTAGCGGTTGGTGTAGCCAAAGGTATTGCAGTTCCAAAGACTGTTGCATATCAAGCGGGAACAAGAGTTGCAATTAAAACAGATAAGGTGTTTAAAACTGTCAGTCAAAAAACAGTAGAATATGCAGATAATAATCCACAGTCATTAGTCAAGATACCTGTACGATTAGGAGTAGATTTTAAATCCAACCTGTTTAAAATTGACAAAAAATTAAACGTCATAGACAATACTAGAGTTGGATTAAAACTAAAGGCTGAATTATTATACACAACAGACGGCAAAGAGTTACGAAGTGTAACTTTGGAACGAGGTAAAATACTGACACAATCTTATGAGGAGTATATTAAAATGAATCCAAAAACCATACCAGAAAAAAATCTTATGAAAAGATTCGAACAAAGTATGGATTATGCATACTATGACAAACACACTTCAAGTATATACTTGGCTCAAAATGATGGAAAAATATATGGTGTGGCTATTGACATGGGTAACACCGTAAAGACAAAGCCACATCTTGCCGACCCAAAAAATTATTATCGAGCACTTGATGATTTGAAAAAATATCAGGAGTGGACTCACTTAGCATGGAGAGCAAAAGGACAACAGTTACCGACAGCATCATTAAGAGATTATTATTTCCAAGATTCATCTGTAAAGGCAACTACATTCTTTAAAAATGCTGAAATCAATTATGCCTTAAAGAAAAGTGAAATCGAGGCAAAATTTGGTAAGATGGTAGGTGGGGGTAAAACAGTAAGACAACCGTTGCAAACACTATACACCGACAACGTTGGAAACTTGGCTCAATCGGATTCGGTATTGATTCAAACCACCAAACTACCGAAGGGCATAACTGGTGAGCGGAAAATAAAAGAACTTATGTTTGAAGTACCAATGACAAAAAACAACAGAGGTATTGTCGAGACAATGCTTCGTGAAGAAAAACTTCAACCGATTGGTCAAGAGTCAAAATCATTACTCCCAACTAGAAAACAAGGTGTGCAGAAAATTTTTACTCTTGATGATAATGCAACTGCCCAGTTAGGAAAGACTGATGTTGACTTTACAACTTCTCGTACAACAATATACCAAGGCGATATGTCACCGATAATCAAACCAAAGGTGGAAAAAATAAGACCTGACTTTGTAAAACCAAAAGAAGCAACTGATTCACAGAAACTTGAAACTATCATCAATGCAGATTTGTTTAAAAAATATCCACAATTCAAATTAGACCCGTTAAAAGAAATTTACCATAAGAAATCAACCAGTGAAACTGGAAGTAGTTATAATGGATTTAATAATACTAGTTCAACAAAAAATTATGGTAGTCAACAAATATTAGATATAACAGATGAAGTAATAGTGCCAAATTATAAACTACCTAGAGCCCCAAAAGTGCCAACTGGAACTGGTAAGGTCAAGGACTTTATCGAAGGAAGGGGTGGTGCTATTGCAAAGAGGAACAGCCTACCTACAATTAAAACAATACCAGCAAGTAAATCAGCCGTTGTTGGCTCTGCAATAGTATCAACTGGTATCAAATCTGCAAGTGGATTAAAGTCAAGTATTAGTACAGGTTTAAAAATTCAACAGGAAAGTAAACTTGACACTGGGTTAAAAACTGACCAAGGTATAAAAAATATTATGAAAGACAGAATAAAAATAAAACAAGATAGTGGGTTTAAACTTAGTACCAGTTTAGCAACAGAACAAAAACAAGTACAAGCACAAGCATTTATGATACCGCGAGTAATTATATCAAGAACCAAAAGACCGGCAGGGGTGGTTATACCTTGGGGTCAAAACCAGACAAAGACCCAACGCAAACCAAGAAAGCGTGGCAAGAAGGCAGGCTTTATTGGTAATGTGCGAGCTGACAGCATTGTTGGTGTGTATAAGCGTGCAGACATCACCTACGGAAAGAAGCGTGTCTCCAAACTTGAGAGACAGGATAAGAGGCTCAGTAAAAAAGCACAGACCAGAATTGATGGTGACATGACATTGTTTAAAACCAAGAAGAAAAAGGTAAAGAAAACAGAGAGTCTTTTGGGTCACACGTTTAAAAAATCAAAGGATGAGATTACACTTGGAAAGCAAAAGGGTTCCAAAGGTAAACGTGTAAAAGCCTCATTGTTCTAAACATATAAATATATCATTAATCATATCATAATATTGAAGCCTACCACAATAGCAATCTCAAGGGAGTACATTGACAGGTTTAACAAGTATATCGTAAAACCAGACAAGCGTACCGTAAAGCAATCCTTGGAGATTTTGATAGATGATGAAATTGAGAGAAGGAATAATTCACAATGAATCAAATGTCCGTGGGTGATGGTGGTGAACAAAATATGAAATTGAGTCAATACGCAAATAGTTCTGGTGGTTCAACCAGCCTAAAGCATCTAGACAAAGAAAAATCTTTCAGCATCATAAAGGTTGAGGATTCTAACTACGAGGAAATTAAAGGAGTTAAAATCACAACGGAAGAAAACTTTGATATTGAAGGTGACAAACACAATCAATTCCACACAACCAGAGTTGCAATAGTTAGTCAACTAAGCAACCCTGAATTGAGAAGTGGTCTAACAAGTCTAAATCCTTTGGTGGTTAAAATCGGAACCAAAAACAGTGCAGGCGGGAAACCGTACTTTGTACTAGAGGATGTAGAATAATGTGTCAAACTTACGCAATGTTCAACAAACAACACCTTTCTTTTTTTACTAAACCAAAGCCAGAGGATGATGAATAATGAATATTGATAGGCACCGTAATCAAGGTGAACTAAATGTCGCATTAAAACGATTAAAATTTGTTTTAGATGCATTTGAAAAAGACAATTTTGGTGAAGTAGAATGGACATCAAAAACGTATGAAGAAAGAGATAAACTTTTTCAATATGAACCAATACAACGCTGTTCCATAGAAGAAATATTAGGGGCATTAGTAAGTGCTGAACAACAACTCAAGGAGTTTAATGGTGACTCTCATGACTAGATGTTTCAGGTGTAAGGAACCAGAGGGGGCTAGATACTGGGAGGACTTGGAAGGAATCTGGGAACAAAATATTGAGATACCATACTGTCAAGCATGTCATGATACCATCCACCATTCGCTTGAAAGAGTGTGCCGAATATGTGGCACAAAGAAAAGGGGGTGTTGTTGCTGATGTCACGAATGGTGGGCGGAGGTTACGAAAGTTATAAGACTCATAATTACTGTAAAGGTTGTGAAGAATGGCAGGTAAAAGGAAACGGGAATTATTGTCCAGTGTGTCGAAAACAAACAAGAAAGTCTCCAAGAACAAAGTCAAAAAAGTATCGAGACACAGTACAATGGCAAAAAGCAATTTGACTAGTCAGAACTTACCTACAAGGCTAGAGGCTACCAAACTTATCAGGGGGTGGGCACCCCTTTCAATAATAAAATGTAAGCACTGTCAGGAGGATATGGAACAAACCCATCCGTGTCAAAGGGTCTGTTATCAATGTAAAAAGGATAGGGCTAGAATTGGTGCCAAAAAATGGCATGACAGAAATAAGGATGAGGAGAAAAGGAGAAGGGCAACTCAGAAAAAATCATGTAGTACATGTGACAATCAAATCAGACTTGGTAACACGTTCTGTGCCGATTGTAAGGTTATAAGACTCAAGGAACGAATGATACAAAACGAAAAGAGAAGGCGTTACAAAACAATGTTTAAAAAGCATATGTCGTCAATATTGTTTAGATGATGACCGGAATGTGTACCATTTGCTTTTCAAGCAATGTAGAAATGTTTAATCTCAACGGTATTCCGAGATGTGAAAAATGTCACAAAAGAAAACAACAATATGAATCAACGTGACACCCTAAATTCTTTAAAGTCGAAGATTGGCGGAAAACATTTTGGCGGTAAATGTTATTTATGTGGCACCGGCTGGAGTTTAAGGGGAATGACCATACATCATATCTGGTATATTCCAAATGATGTGACCTACGACCAGTTTCCAAAAGGGTTGAAAGGAAGCATTGATTATTACACCCAATTAGCCCCCCTAATCAAGGTAGATTCCAAGCGGTTCAGATACCTGTGTAACACATGCCACCAAACCTTGGAAAGATTCATGAGATTTGGTGATGTTAAATTTAATGCATTAGTCAAAGAGAGAAAACGTACCATTGCTTTAAGAAAAGTTAAGTAGTTCTATTCACCACGGTTATAATATGACAATGATTGCACCACCCAATGTAAAAAAATGTAAAAAGTGTGGTAAGATTTACACACGTTCCCCATGTTCATGGTGCGGTTATGGCAGAAGATAACGAATACAAAGAACGCCCAGAATTTTTTCCTTGGAACCGAGATAATTAACATATCTTTTTATATTAGTTTATACCTTATCATAGTATGTATGAACGGACTGAAATTCCAAAAGACTGTTTACTATGTGACACATGTAACACAGTATTAACTGACGATAAGTTTATCGCCACAGAGGATTCTGCATGGCACCAAGGTTGGTTATACTGTACACCTTGTCAGGTAAAATATACACCAAGTATGCCATTAATTTTGGCAATCAAAAAGGGTGATGACTTATCCCAAACCGACTTGGCACGACCAATGGTTTTCGAATCTTGGTAATACCTTTTTTATTATAACCACTGGGGGGCTTTATCCCAGTGGACAATGAGAAAACGTTAGCTGTTTGCCAACATGTTATTGACTTTGCGTTGAACCACTATTATTAAAACACTACCGACATACTGTCGATACTGTCCGGTTAAACTGTCCGGTTTTAATTACTTAAATACTTCACAACTTCTTTTGTGGGTCTTTCTTTGGAGGTGGGGGTAATTCCCTAATGTTTGTTATAAGATTGCCAGCCTTGATGGAGTAGCCCTCCTGTTTTAGTGTGTTTACCATTGTGTCGATTGCAATTTTCTCACCAGTGACATAACGATATTTCTTAATGATACGGCTCACTGGGATTTCAACATCTTCTTCAATAATTTCATAGTGGGCATCAAGGAATGAAATTTCTGGTGACTGTAACTCAAGCCATCTTTTTGCTAATGCTTTAGGATTCTCATACTTGCACTCGGTATCTTTTAGGTTCACCAAGTAGGATAGTATAGCCTCACCCTCATCATCAATTACATCATCAGCTAGAGAATCATTTGGTTCAAATGGTTCTGTCCTTGTATTGGTTATAAGACTCAACCGTTGGGTAAACATTGGGTTTCTTTCCTTCACTGGAATTTCAGGTAGGTAATTACATGACCCCCAAATTTTTAGTTTGTTTGTGAACGAAACATTTTCTTGATTGAATCCCCTTATACTTTGTTTGTGTTCACCGGCAACAGATTTTATAATTGAAAAGTCTTTGAACTTATCTGGCATGTCCTGAAAAACCAATAGTCTTTTGTTTTTAATTTTTGCACGAGTTGCACGGTCTGCAATAAAATCACTTACAGTTGTTGTAAAGTGATATTCATCACCTAATACCCCCCCTAAAATTGTCAAGCCAGTGGACTTACCAACAGCACTTGCACCGTGAACCACGGAAATTTTTGCATCCATTCTTGATTTGATGATTGATTTCAAACCAGCTTTAACTATTGCGTGCTGGTCTAACGGTATGTCACCAAACATTATTTCCAAGAATTTTTTTGGGTTTGCCTTTGGTAAATAATCATAATCCTTGAATCCCATATCAGCTATGTCGTCAGTCTCAATCAGCTTGCCAAGAGATATTGAGTACACACCATTTTTAAAAACTATTAAATCCGGATTCGTTTTTGGCATTGGTTTTGCCTGCCCCTTTAGTTTGAAAATAATATCCTTGTATGCACTCTCTGTCAATGTCGGGTACAACACCTGTAAGTCACGTTGTAGTTCTCTGGTTATATTTTCAAGAAAGCCATCCCTGTTTTGATACACCATACCCAAATCCAAATCGGAAAAAAGTACCCTTCCGTCAAGGAGTACCTTTGCAATTTCAGCTCTATCAATATCACCACCACCACCCTGTGGTCGACCACTCTTTAACACATTACCATTACTGATTGCATCTGTTATTTTTGCAAGAACATTACTCCAAGGTCTGCCACTGAAATGTGGTTCGGTTCTCCAGCGGTTATAAATTTCCTCAATTACTGGTATTGAATCCTCTAATATTTTTTCTCTTGATGCATGGTCTATTCCATCAGTCAGACATTGTAAACCGGCATTGTAAAAGTAGTCGTTACTTGTGCCGGCAGTTGGTGTCTTTCTTTCCTTGAACCTGTCACGCATTTGTTTATGTGCACTTCTGTTTGAGTCTTTTTTCTTTGGTGTGACATTACACTTGTCACAAACAAAATCAATAAAGTTGTGGATGTCTTTTTTAAATTCAAAATCAATTATGTTAAGATGTTTTGGTATTTTATAATTGACTATCTGTCTTGTCTTTTTATCAACCAATACAGAACCGGCACCAATAACATAATGTTCATATCCCTGAAATTCAATTATTTGTTTTGTGGACTCTATTGCATAATCATATAACATAACTTTTTTGATGTCACCAGTCAATCCCTTAACTGGTATGTGCCAACCGTTGGGTGTCTCTATAACCATTCTACCATTTGCAATATTTTCCTCTGCAAACTTTCTGTAATTTTCCTTGTGGTCTAAATCAATTATACATGTACCCATGCTTTTCATTGGGAGTACACCATAGTTTTCACTGTCACTTATTGGCTGATTTGGTTTGGTTCTCTCACCATCATATCTTGAATCTGCACCCTTTGGGTTTGCATAGTTGTCATCATATTTTGGAATTGGAAAACAATTAAAACCATTTTTTCTAAAATGATTAATTAATTCAATGCGTGATGGATTTTTATCTGAGTTATAACTAATCATATTAGACCGTCCAGACCGTATGGTTTATTGCCGTCAGTGTGCTTGTCAGCTTCTACACTGGCGGATTTATCTTCTAAAGTATCATCTGGTCTTTGCCAATTTTCATCCCTTAACCTTGATAATTTCCATTCTTGTAACTCAAGTAATATATCAAACTGTGATTTAATATATTTCTCATAAGATAATTCACCTTTTACTGATTTTAAATATTCTCTAAATTTTTCTGGTACCATTATTGGAACAAAATTTACTGCCATATAGTAGTGTTACACTAATGGTATATTTAAGTAGATGGTTTTTGAAAAAGCCAGTCGTTAGTCAGGGAAAATCAAAACCCCAATCGTCCAAGAATATGTATTAATGTAGTAGTCTACTACATTAATACAATATTGAGAAAAATATAATTTTCTAAATCAACACAAACTGCCTAAGCCCTACTAAACATCACACTCATTCATAAAATATATTAACAAGTATGATTCTCTACTATAATATGAATAGGGCGTTAATGACTAAAACTTATGCAGTCAACTATTATTGTTCAAGGTGTGCCATTTGGCAAAGCAAGGATAATTCTAGATGTGTTGAAT
>Ga0206681_10000358_pt1 | contig 25722 bp, 26 predicted proteins | sample M150012015metaG_FD_161048 | JGI IMG/M metagenome (GOLD analysis project Ga0206681, IMG submission 161048) | Ammonia-oxidizing marine archaeal communities from Monterey Bay, California, United States - M1 500m 12015 | ecosystem: Environmental > Aquatic > Marine > Intertidal zone | place: USA... | reverse complement strand
AATGCCTTCAACCGATTACTGGTTTACTATTACTCTAGATATGCTTTATGGAGAGGATGTAAGCCTTATTAAAACCTTTAAAGGACACTTTAGCCTCAAACGATAAAACCCTAATCTATTAGAAAGTCTTGTAAGTACTCAAATCTTGGAGTAAGCTTTCCATTTTGAGTAATTTTTGATTTTTCTAATATTAAATCCGCATCACCATTAAAAAAAGCTGGCAATACATACTCGATAAACATATCGCCAAATGCTTCACTAGCATTTCTTGGTAATTCACAAGGTAAATTATCAACTGCCATTACTACTACAGCATTTTCACACATATAGTTAATTTCACAATGCTTAATTGGGTCGTAACCATAGATAGGGTTTTCAATGGTTGAAGGTCTAATAGTTGATACAATAGGTCCATCAATATCGCAGCTAATATCTGCAATGACCTTAATATTAAAATCTTCAGAACTTATATTTTGCTTAGAGATTAATTTTGGTGCTTTTGGATTGTGATAGTGACCCGCAATAAACATATCGCTAGATTTACAAAACCTCATAAATGTAGAACTGTATTCCTGAGGGTTTTTATAAAAATGAGCCATTGTAGATTCATTATTGTTTATTCTAGAATTGTAATCCAACACATCAATATTTACATATACAGGCTTATCAAAGGAATTATCTAGAAATTCTTCAACACTAACCTGTTTAATTTGCAAATAATCTAGAACTTCCTTAGCTCCAGAACCTACTCTGCCTTTTCCAGATAATACAATTTTTATATTTGGTAGAATAATTTTATCTAGCTCTTTATTAAATTCATTCCTGTCTTTTAGATTACATGCTTTAGGAAGATTAAATAATCCTTGTTTTAATCCAAGAGCTCTTAACCCATTATATGCGCCAATTACCCCAGCAAAATATCCAAATCCTATTAATCTAATATTATCTTTATTAACAATGGTTTCGTAATCATGAAGTTGAATATTCTTTTCTAAAATAGCCTGTAATAATTTCTTATTATAGGTTTGCTTTTTGATAGTATGTGAAAAAAAGAAATATGGCTTGTTTGGTATAAGTTTGTCTATTGGGACCTCCTTTACTCCTATTAATATATCTGCCATAGATAAATCTTCAACGACAGACAAACCTAAATCTTTATATTCCTTATCAGAAAAAGATCTTATATCGCTCTTTTGAATCAAAAAATCAATTTGAGGAAATTTTTCTTTTGCTCTAATACATTTACTAGGAGAAAACACTACTCTTTTATCTGGAGGAGTCTTATGTTCTTTTATTATACCGATCTTCATTCACATAAAATAATATTCAAAAATAGCTCCATTAAATTCCATGCACAAGTTTTTTGTATATTTGCCCCTCATTTTTGTTCACTGAAATATTGGGGTCGATTGGTTTTGACAGCAAGTTTAATTATACAATAAGCATGTCGCGCAATAAATTGTACGCGTAATAATCTATTTGAAATTTAAACGGCGGAAATAATTACGCTTTAGCTGCATAATCTGAATTATAGTAAGATTAGCATAGTTCCACAAGGTGGAAAAGCTAAATGTCTCTTGAAAGCCTTTGTTAACGGCGTTCTGTTAGAGGCATCGTAAATGTTGACATAGAAAATATGGTGTTTTGACATATTTTTGAAAATAAAAAACTAAGTAATACATGGGTAGTTTCTGATCAGTGTATTATCGAAAATTAAATAGAAACTAAACATGTAGAAAGTTGTTTAGTGTCTTGTTTGGACCCGAGTTCGATTCTCGGCGACTCCACTATTAAAATATGAAGAATTCAATAATAATACTCTTGAGCCTACTGTGTTGTGTTTCATCCTGTACCACACAGCAACCTACATCCATCCAGGCAAATGTAACGATTAACACAGATGCGACTACCAAAACTTACAATCCTATGATTTTCGGGGGGTTTCTCGAGCATTTTGGGAAGCAAATTTATGGTGGTGTATTTGATCCTGGCTCTCCACTATCAGATAACAATGGATTTCGTACTGATGTCATTAACGCATTAAAGGAACTTAAAGTACCCGTTATTCGTTGGCCAGGAGGATGTTTCGTTGATGGCTATCATTGGATGAATGGAGTGGGTGAGAATCGTCAACCTAAAGATGATATTCGATGGGGAGTAATTGAGCCAAACACGTTTGGAACCCATGAATTTGTTGAGCTTTGCAGACTACTGAATGCAGAACCTTATATCTGCCAAAATGGTTTGGCGGATGTTCAAGAAATGGCTGATTGGGTTGAATACTGCAATGCAACTGAAGGGAAATTCGCCGACATGCGCAAAAAAAATGGACATCCTGCTCCACTAAATGTCAAGATATGGAGTGTCGGAAATGAACGGTCAGGTCGCGATTATATTCATAAAGTACGTGATGGTGGTATAGCAATGAAGGAGGTGGATTCAAGTATTCTGGCAACTTGCTCGGGGATTCACGGGAATTCTAGTATAGATCCATATCTATTTGAAGCAGCGGGAGAATATTTGAATTACATATCGGCGCATCAATACTGGATTAAAAATTTTCAAAAACATTCTACACCCAACTACTTGTCATGTATAATGCTTAGTGAGAAACCGGAATTGTATATTAAAAAGGCAGTAAATCAAATCCAAACAGCAGAAACAGAAGGCCATATTAATAAAGGGCAAATTAAAATTGCGTTTGATGAATGGAACTTACGTTCATGGCATCATCCAGGATTTCAACGTAATGAAAAAGTGGATTACAACGACCCAGAAATAATAAAATTGATAAAAGCCAGGGATAAAAGTCTGAATCCTTCAATTTATAATCTCTCAGATGCATTATTTGCCGCCTCATTTCTTAATTCATGCCTCCGTCATTCTGAATATATTATTATGGCGAATATCGCACCGCTGGTGAACCAGACCGGACCTCTTTATGTCCATCCTAAAGGAATTGTCAAGCGTACTCATTTCCATACAATGGCGATGTACGCGAATGAACTTGAAGAATATGTCAGCAATGCAGAGATAAACGGAAGCAAACTTACCGATGGTAAAGATTCAGTTTCTGTAATTGATGCTATTGCCACCGTTGACAAAAAAGGTGAAAACTGGGCTATTTCATTGGTGAACCGTCATCCTTCGGAGAACCTCGAGTGTAAAGTTACAATGGGAGATAAGCTATTAAATGGCACATATAAGGCAAAGATCCTAACCGGTGAATCAACCGATACTTACAACGATATTGAGCACCCTAATCGAGTGGCTCCCAAAGAGGTGGAGCTAAAGTTTAAAAATGGTGTCGTCCACCTACCACCTCACTCATTGACAATTGTTCATATTAAGGGTGATTATAAATAGAATATTATTAAAGCTCTCTAATCTTTATATTTCTAAACCACACATCATCTCCATGATCTTGTAAGCCAAAATAACCTTCTTTCTCTACATTAGCCCAATTTTTATTCAAATTAGGAAACTTACTTCTAGAAACATCCTCTTCCCATTTTGGAGTCCATAGATGATATTCAACTACCACTTCACCATTTTGCTTGTGAATTACTGTACCATTATAAACAATAATCTCTACCTGATTCCACTCACCAGCTTTATTTGCATTTTGGGGCACTGCTGGGTAAAGATCATATAATGCTCCAGCTTGTCTATTTCCATCTTTTCCTAAAAATGCATCTGGATGTCTTTCATTGTCTAATATCTGCATCTCAGGCGCAGTTCTCCATATGTAGTCAAATTCAGGAGTTTCCTGCCCTAGGTAAAATATACCTGAATTTCCACCCTCAGATACTTTCCATTCAAGTTTTACATGGAAATTAGAAAACTTCTTATCATAAATTATATCCCCACCATTATTGGATCCTGCTTCTCCTCTTCCTGAAGCACTCATGTATATTTCTCCTTCTTTAGTAATTCTCCAATCACTAGGAAAACTTTCTTTTTTATATCCTCTCCATCCATTTGGAGTTTTTCCATCAAAAAGAAGTTTCCATCCATCAGTAATTTCCTTTTCTGTTAAGGTGTTGTTTTCTGTGGTTGATATCGCCTCTTGTTTTTTTGTTGTATTTGAACAAGCTACAATTAAACTTAAAGAGAGTATAATTAACATGTAATAGATATTCTTCATCTTATTTTTATTTAATTATCATTAATAATACCAGCCATTTCGATATGCGCGTTTTACATATTCGCTAGCTGCTTGTTTTGCGTTTATTGTTGTTGACTTAGTGTCCCATTTAGGATCCCCATTAATTACATCAAATTTATCGGTGGTAACCACACGAATTTCATCAGAATTCGAAATATTTGTAATCCTCATATTTTCTGCATCCCATTCAAATCTTCTTCTAAGATCTTGAAGTCTTATAGCAAGATTACCCATAACTACTACTTCATTAAGTGGACCAGAATATGAAAAATTAGAACTTGCTTCAACTCTTGAGTTCTTATTCTCTTTACATGCTCTTATCCAGTCCATTTCATGAGAAGTTTCAATTCTTCTTAACTCATTTGTGACTGCAGGAGGATTGTCTTCTCTGCCAATAATAATTGGATCCATAGCATAAGTTCCACAAACTAGTGTTCCTTTAGTTCCATGAAAAATTGCACCTCCATCCCAATTTCCAAGATACATTCCAGGCTTCATGCCTTTTGGACGCTCTGGTTTATGTCCCCCATCATACCAGGTAAATTTTACCTTAGGCATTTTTATTTTTCCTTTATTAGGTCGCTTATTAAAATAATATGTTACCGTTTCTGAAATAGGAGCACTTTCTGTATTCACCTGAGATGAACTTCCTTCAAATGCATATGGGTATCCTAGATCTAATGCTTTAAATACTGGATCTATAATATGACAACCCATATCACCCAGCGCTCCAGTACCAAAATCCCACCAAGCCCTCCAATTCCAAGGCGTATATGATGGATGGTAGGGCCTATAAGGGGCAGGTCCAATAAATAAATCCCAATCTAATGTTTTAGGAATAGGTACACTTTCAGTAGGTCTTTCAAGTCCTTGAGGCCAAATAGGTCTGTTTGTCCAAGCTTCAACATTTTCCACCTCACCTATTTCACCATTCCAGATCCACTCACAAACTTTTCGAATATCATCACTTGAGTTACCCTGATTTCCCATTTGTGTAGCTACACCTGTCTGTTTTGCTAATCTTGCTAGTTCGCGAGATTCCCATACTGAATGAGTTAGGGGTTTTTGAACATAAACGTGCATACCTCTTTTCATGCTATTAGCAGCAGAGATGTAATGCGAATGATCAGGAGTAGCAATAACAACAGCATCTATTTGCTTTTCCATTTCATCTAACATTCTCCTATAATCCTTGTACTTTTTTACATCGGGATAATCATCAAAACATCGTTTTGCATAACCCCAATCTACATCACAAAGTGCAACAATATTTTGATTCTTAATATTTTTTAAATTGCTACGACCCATACCTCCAACTCCAATCCCAGCAATATTTAACTTATCACTTGGAGCTATATGGCCTAATCCAGAAATCACATGACTTGGAAGGATTGATACTCCTAGAAATGCTATTGATGATTTTTTTAAAAAATCACGTCTTGAATTGTTTAAATCTGTTAGTTTGTTTTTCATTGTATATAAATTTAATTAAAAAAATTTATTGAACTATTTATTATCGATAGTTATCCACACATTACCTTTTTCATGTGACTCAACAACACTTTCAATAAAGTTCATTCCTCTTACTCCATCAATAATTGTTGGAAATTCGCCAGGGTCATACTCTTGATGGTTAATTGCTTTTGCAGTACCCTTATATATATTTGCCATTGCATCAAAAATTTCATCAGGATGACCTGGAGGTAATATAGTGTCTTCTGTCAACAAATCAGTATTTATATTATCTGACTCTATAATCTGAACTTCTTTTCCTTCTTGCATAAAATAAAGAGCTCTTGGATTTTCTTGTTCCCATTTTAATCCTCCTTTTTCTCCATAAATCATTACAGCAAAGTTATTGTTTTCACCCGTTGCAATTTGACTAGCTCTGATAATACCCTTTACTCCATTGGTACATCTAATTAGAATTGATCCATCAATATCCATTTTATTATCATCATATAGGTAATTTAAATCTGCTAACACTTTATCAATTGTAAGTTGCGTTAAATATTCTAGCATATCAAAAGCATGCGTTCCTATATCACCTATACAACAGCTTATTCCTGATTTTTTGGGATCTAAACGCCAAGTATCCATTCTTTTTTCACTACTATGAATAATTGGATTAATCCAGCCTTGATAATATTGAGCATCTACCTTTTGTACTTCTCCAATTGCGCCTTGAGAAATCATCTCACGTATTTTTCTTATTGTTGGATAGCCTGTATAGGTGTAGGTAACTGCAAAAACTAGCCCAGATTTATCAACTAATGATTTTAATTCTTTGGCTTCCTCGTATGTAGTTGTCAAAGGTTTTTCACATATGACGCTAAAGTTGTTTTCTAATAGTCTTTTTGCCATTGAGTAATGAAGAAAATTAGGAGTTAAAATAGAGACTACTTGCATACGCTGGTCCTGAGGAAGCTTAAGCTCTTCTTCTATCATTATTTCATAATCAGCATATACACGTCTTGAAGAAATCCCAATCTCATTGGCAAATTCTATATTACTATCCCAATCCCTACTAAAGACTCCACCTACAATATCATATTTATCATGCATTTTAGCAGCAATACGATGTAATATTCCTACCAGCGAATTTCCTCCACCCCCTAAAATCCCTAGCCTAATTTTTTTACTCATGACTTAAAAAATAATTATTTATTTTGATTTTCGTACAATTAAATTAGCATAACCATGAGTAATTGAATATTTTTTTTTTAAGAAATTTACTAATTGGTTATGTTTCATATCTTTTTGTTCTTTTGTAATGATAATCCAATCATCAATGGATTTACCTGTTCTATTAATCATGTTTTTAATCATTGCTTTTTCCATAGATAAAGAATCCATAATTAACCTCTTGATTATAATTAATAATTAGTTTAATCTCTTAGCAGCATTTAGCAATAAATTTCTAGTTGCAATAACCCCTTCTTTTTCACCTATCTCTTCTCCTTCATACTCTATACCAATATAGCCATTATATCCAGAATCTTTTATAATTTGCAACATCTTAACATAGTCAATTTTTGTTTCATTTCCATTCTTATCAAAATTATATGATTTTGCACTTACTGCTTTAGCTGCTGGCATCATAATTTCTATTCCTTTGTAATAATCCTCATATTCAACTACGCATTTTTTAGTCTTTTTATCCCACTTAATACACCAATTACCAAAATCTGGTAGAGTGCCACAATTTGTCATATTTAATGTGTTTATAACATGCATTAATTTTTCAGGATCTGATGAAAATCCACCATGGTTCTCCACTAAAACATTTATGTTCTTAGTGACAGCATATTTAGACAATTTCCCTAAACCATCTTCTGCAGCTGTTAACCACAAATCTTCAATAGTAGTTCCATTAGTATTTACTCTAATTGAGTGACATCCTAACTTAGCTGCTGCATCAACCCATTTTTTATGTCTTTCAACAGCATTATCTCTAACCTTTTCATCAGGATGTGCTAAGTCACCTTCCTCATCTATCATAATAAGTAAACATTTAACCTGATTTTTAGATAAATTAATTCCAATAGAATCAATGGTGTTGTCAAAGCCAATTTCTTTAATTTTCTTAGAATAAAGTTCTGAAACTAATTCTACTGCATTAAATCCAAGATCTTTAGCTTCCTTAGGGAAATCTAATGGATTTGCGCCATTTTTTACCATCTTATTTAATGACCATTGGGCTAATGATATTTTAAAAAAAGGATTAAATGATTCTGTTTTTTTGTTAACATGAGTGCAAGAAAAAACTAAAACTATAGAAAAGAAATATAGAAAATAATAATATTTACTGTTCATAGAAATTCCATTTTAAAATTGTATAGTGATTTTTGTATATTGTAGTATACATACTATCTAAGTTTGCAAATTAATTAATTTAGATAGGATTAACAATTTTAAATTAATTCTATATTAAAATGATTGACCAAAAGTATGATGCTATTGTAATTGGAACGGGTATTACAGGTGGATGGGCTGCTAAAGAACTTTGTGAAAATGGGTTAAAGACTCTCGTTCTTGAAAGAGGTAGGATGATTAAACATGTTGAAGATTATCATACTGCAAATCTAGATCCATGGGATATGCCTAATGGTGGAAGAATTACTAGAGAGATTAAAGAAAGAAAATACAAACAACAGAGAACAGGTTATGTTACCGATCCTGTTTGTGAACATTTTTTTGTAGATGATATTAAACACCCCTACAATGAAGTTAGACGTTTTGATTGGATTAGAGGATATCATGTGGGTGGTAAATCATTAACATGGGGTCGTCATAGCTACAGGCTTAGTGATTTAGATTTTAAGGCTAATAAAAAGGAAGGAATTGCTGTAGATTGGCCTGTTAGGTACAATGATATTGCACCTTGGTATAGTCATGTCGAAAAATATATTGGAGTCTCAGGCGAAAAGCTCGGTCTACCTCAATTACCAGACAGTGAATTCTTAAAGCCATTACCTTTAAATTGTGCTGAAGAAGATTTTAGAGTTTCAGTAGCTAAAAATATGAATGGAAGAGTAATTACCGCTGGACGAGTTGCCCATATAACCGAGGGTACAAAGCCTGGTCTTGGTAGAAGCACCTGTCAATATAGAAATAGATGCATGAGAGGATGTCCATATGGAGCATACTTTAGTAGTAATTCATCAACTCTTCCTGCTGCAGATACAACAGGGAATATGACTTTAAGACCATATTCAATTGTACATAAAATAATATATGACGAAAAAACCAAAAGCGCTTCTGAAGTAGAAGTAATTGATGCAGAGACTAAGCAGAAACACAAATTTAAAGCAAGAATTATTTTCTTATGCGCATCAACTGTCCCTTCAACATCAATATTAATGCAATCAACTTCTAAGAGATTCCAAAATGGACTAGGAAATGATAGTGGAGAACTAGGTCATAATATGATGGATCATCACTTTGTAGTGGGCGCTTCTGCTCAGATTGAAAATTTTAAAGATAAGTATTACAAAGGGAGAAAACCCGCTGGTATATATATACCAAGATTCAGAAATATTGGAGGAGATTCAGATTCAAAAAATTTTATAAGAGGCTATGGTTATCAGGGTGGTGCTTGGAGAAATAATATGTCAGAAGTTATTGCTGAATTAAATTATGGTCCTAAATTAAAAGAAGAAATATTAAAACCAGGAGGATGGAGAATTGGGGTAACAGGATTTGGAGAAACATTGCCTGACCACAGTAATAAAATGTATCTAGATTATGATAAATTAGATGAATGGGGATTACCGACTGTAACTTTTGATGCTGATTTTGGTGAAAATGAATTAGCAATGAGAAAAGATATGAAAGATCAGGCAGTAAAAATGCTTGAAGCTGCAGGCTATAAAAATATAGTTGGTTATGATAGTATTGAATCAAGATCTATGGGTCTTGGTATTCATGAAATGGGAACTGCTAGAATGGGTCATGATCCAAAAACCTCAGTATTAAATAAATATAACCAAATTCATACATGTAAAAATGTTTTTGTTACTGATGGATCATTTATGACTTCTTCTGCATGTCAAAACCCATCATTAACATATATGGCGTTTACAGCTAGAGCAGCTAACTATGCTGCAGAACAATTTAAAAATGGAAATTTATGAAACGTAGAGATGCATTAAAAAATATTGGACTTACAGCTGGGTTGATTATTGCAACCCCTTCTGTTATAAGTTTATTAAACAGTTGTAATACTAATCCTAATAATTGGAATCCAACTTTCCTTAACAAAGATCAAGCTAGTATGCTAATGAATTTAATTGATGTTATTATTCCTAAAACAGATACTCCTTCTGCATCTGAAGTAAATGTTGTTGAATTTCTTGATAAATACTATAAAGAAATTTTAGATGATACTAAACAAAAATGGCTAAAAGAAACATATGTGTCATTGTTAAATCTAATAAAATCAAATTACAGTGATACTATCAATGATTTAACTGAAGAGAATTACAAAAATTTACTAGATAATCATATGATTACTAATGGAGAATCAAATGATATTTCAGATTTATTAAAAAATATAAAATCTGATACTATATGGGCATATAAAATTAGTGAATTCGTTGGTGAAAATGTTCTAGCGTATGATCCAATACCTGGTGTTGCATATTGTGGCGATCTTGAAGAACTTACAGGTGGAAAATCCTGGTCACTATAATAAAAGATGAAGAATATCCATTACATATTATCTATAGTCACTATAAGTTTAATTTTGGCTTGTTCAAATACAGCAAAAAAACAAGAGGTGACATCAACTTTGGAAAATAATACTTTGACAGAAAAAGAAATTGTAGATGGATGGAAACTTCTTTTTAACGGTAATAATCTTGAAGGCTGGGAAGTAAAGATTAATGGGTTTTCTTCAGGAGAAAATGCATTCAATACCTTCAGAGTGAAAAATAATTCACTTGTTGTATCCTATGAAAATTATGAAAATTTTAAAAACTATTATGGTCATATTTTCTATAAAAACCCTTATTCTAATTATAGACTTAGATTGGATTACAGGTTTGTTGGCGAGCAATGTAAAGGTGGAGAAGGATGGGCAACAAAAAATAGTGGCGTAATGATTCATTCTCAATCACCTGAAAGCATGGAAAAAGATCAAGAGTTTCCAGTTTCAATAGAAGTACAACTTCTAGGCGGAATTCAAAAACCTTGGGAAAGACCTACTGCAAACTTATGTACACCTGGAACTCATGTTAATATTAATGATAAATTAGTAACTACTCATTGTATTTCATCATCCTCAGATACATACTACGGAGAAGAGTGGGTAAATCTTGAAATTGAAGTACACAATGATTCTATTATTAAACATTATATAAATAGTAAAGAAGTTTTTTCCTATTCTAACCCAATAATTGGAGGTCAGTACAATACATTAAAAAACAAAGAAGGAGAGAAATTAAAAGGGGGATATATTTCTCTACAAAGTGAAAGTCACCCGATAGAATTTAGGGATATAGAATTACTTATTCTACAATAAATTTTCCTTTCATCATTGCATAATGTCCTGGAAAACTACATATAAAATCATATACTCCTACTTTTGGAGCTAAAAATTCAATAGTAGTTTCTTGACCTCCTCCAATCATATCAGTATAGGCAATAACTTCATTTGATTCAACTGGAATATATTGATTTTTACTTGCCATTGCAGCCTTACTAGCAAATTCTAGTATGTCTACCTTCTTTTTAAGTAATACAAAATTATGCCCCATTAGCTGTACATCTAATTTGCCAATATGCTTAAGTGTTAATTTTACTACTTTACCCTTTTTAACAATAATTTCACGAGTATTAAATTTCATATAATCATCTGATGTAATTACAATTTTAGTTACATCATTTTCAACACTACAGCTAGTTAGCATCAATAAAGAAGCAATAAATACTAATACGTACCTAAATCCCATTACATTCATATTATCAAATTGAAAAAATTGTCTTTATTGCTAAATCTAAATTAGCTGAATTAATTTGTTTTTTTGCTAGCTTATGAATTTCCTTTATTTGCTGATTTCTATCAGAAATTTTCATTATTTGTGAAATATTATCATCAACTAAGCGGTATTCTTTAATCTCTTTATGAGTCGGAATTTTTTCTAAATTACCTATTCTGGCAAGGTTATTTTTTGTTAATATATCTGTAGAGTTGACATGATCTGGTAATTGATCAACGCCTATTCCTTTTGTGTGAATTGGTTTAGGAATTTCAAATAAACTATCCTCAATTACTCTAGTATACCAACTAGCTCCCATTCTGCCTACTAAATCTAGTTTTTTAGTATCTAAAGACCCATTATCGTCCAAATACCTATTATTAATATGAATATGTACTATTTTAGAAATAATCAAATTTCCTGCTCCTCCATCCTTTCCTAGTTCAATTATTTTATCTACAACACATTCAAAAGAAATTGGTGATTCTTCTACTCTTGGGGGTCTAACCTTATTTGATTCAATTGGCGTTAACCCAGACTTTTTAAATTCATCTACATCACTATCATATTCTGTGCTAGCTAAAGATACTGGTTCTACTATTGAAAAATTAACAATATTTATAACAACCTCTTTTACCTTTTTTATATTCTCTAAAGTATCTTTTGTTGAATTATCTCTTACTCTTCTAGAAGGTGAAAAAATAAGTATAGGAGGATTAGCACTAAACATATTAAAACAGCTAAAAGGGCTTAAATTAACATTACCATTTTCATCAATACTACTAGCCAATGCAATTGGTCTAGGAGCAACTGACAATAAAAGTATTTTATGTAACTCGCTAGTTGATAAGCTATTTGGGTCAATGGAAGTAAACTTATTCATTTTATCTATTTTATTTTGATCCTAATAATTTTGTTCTCACCTCACCAAAACCCACTCTTTTACCATTCTTTTCACAATAACCTCTCATAATTACTGTATCATTGTCATTAATAAATACTCTGCTATTTCCATCATCTAAAATTACGGGTTTTTTACCACCCCATGAAAGTTCCAACATTGATCCATAAGATTCTTTGTCTTTTCCACTTATTGTTCCTGAAGCCATTAAGTCACCAATATTTAAATTACACCCATTTATCGTATGATGAGCTAATTGCTGACTCATATTCCAGTACATATATTTAAAGTTTGAGGAAGATACTATAGATTCTTTTGAATTATCAGGGTGAATAGCAACTTCTAAATTAATATCATAGTTCCTTAATCCCTTATATTGCAAATAGGGTAAAACCTTCGGATTTTGTTCAGGCCCGTTTATCCTAAATAAGTCTAAAGCCTCTAAGGTTACAACCCAAGGTGACATTGAAGAAGCAAAACTCTTACCTAAGAATGGTCCTAAGGGAACATATTCCCATTTTTGAATATCTCTAGCTGACCAGTCATTAAATAGAACTTTCCCAAAAATATAATCTTCAGCCTCACTAGTAGAAATGGATTCACCTAAATTTGAATTTTTTCCAATTACAAATCCCATCTCTAATTCAAAATCAATTCTAGAAGATAGTTGAAAAGATGGTGTTTTCTGATCTGGTAATAGCACTTGACCTTTTGGCCTATTTATATTTTTACCACTTACTATTATAGATGACGCTCTTCCATGATAACCAACGGGTATATGCTTCCAATTAGGAAGTAAAGGATTTGATGGATCTCTAAACATTGATCCAATATTAGTAGCATGTTCTATGCTAGAATAAAAATCAGTATAATCTCCAATTTTTAAAGGAAGATGCATTTCAGCATCAGATTGCCTGATTAGTAGATTGCTCTGGTTTCTTAAAACTGAAGATGTGTTAGATAATTCCTTTTGAATAATTAAACGAATACTATTTGTTATTGATTTTCCTAAAGAAATAAAATCATTTAGATATTCATTTTCAAAAACATTGAAATCAAAATTTAAATTATCAAATACACCTTGATCAGATGTTAATTTTAAGTCGAGAATCATATCACCAATTGCTGTCCCTACTCTTTTTTTTGAATCTTTTGTAGAAAAAATTCCAAAAGGAATATTATGTATTGAAAAATCAGAGTTTTTTGGAATATCAATCCAGGTTTCCATATTACTTTTTAATAAGTTTTAAACCATTATTTATTAGACCACTATAATTGTCTTCTTTACTCATTTGTATTAAATAGTCATACAATTCTTCTTTAAAATTACACTTTAAATTGTGTATTATTTCATATATCTCAATAAGAATAAGCCACTCATCTTTATATTTAGATTTAACCTCAGAAAAGACATTAGCTAATAATTTAAAATTAGTTTTTTTATTTTCCCTAATTTTTCTAACCTTTTTATATAATTTGAATAACTCTTTCTCTTTTAAAGAATAATTAATTTTTTTTGTTTTTACCTTAGAAACATTGTACAAATCATCAAATGATTCATCAGATGCAGGCCCAGCATATACAGATCTAATATTTTCTCCAACAGCCATATCATAAACTCCCCATTCTGCTTTAAACAAAATTTCCTTATTATAAGTAACTTTACAATTATCAAAAGATATTAATAATATCTTTCCTTGTAAATCTCTTTTCCCGGTAATTATTTTTCCTACAACCCTAACTCCACCTTCAAAATTTAACTCAATATGTTTACCCTCAACAATTCCATATGCAACCAAATCTCTTGGTGACATATCTTCTATTGCCAAATTTACTCCCTCTAATTTTCCTACAGGTGTCCCATAACCTTCAGTATGATATTCTTTTCCGTGACCAATTAATTCTTTTCCTTTACTAGCTAATGCTGTAGGCCCCTTAGTTTGTATATATACTGGTTTATCATTTGATTTTATTACACGTGTAAAAAATCCTGATATTTGGATTCCAGTACTTAATTCTGCCGTTCCTAATTTTGTAGATTCTATTACCTTCTTCATTCCTGATAGTCCTCCTTTTCTAAGGGCCATTGTATCAGCAAATTTTTCTAAAACATAACTTAAAAAAGAAAAAGTTGGTGTAACAAACAACTGTGGCTGTGGTTTAGTTATATCAAAATTTACTTCTGCAGCTTTAATTGTATAGGGCAATTTCTTAACAGACTTTTTTAAGCATTCTTTACTTTCTCCTATTGATGAAAGTAGTCCAGCACCATAAATTTTAGGATTCGATTCATCTCCTACTAGACCATATTCAACAGTCCACCAATGAAGATTTCTGATTTGAGCCATTTCAGAAAGTTTACCTATATTTTTTTGGATTTTATTAACCTTTGCTGTTGCTTTTTCTATCTGTTCTTTTGAAGAATTTGGGTTTTCTTTTAGTATTGACAATAATCGTATTGCTTCATACATCTCATCATCTTCTGGAGAAGAAATAGCTTTGCTTCCAATATGGCCAAATCTTCTTAGATACTCAGAATATTCCGGATCAGCAATTATAGGAGCATGACCTGCAGCTTCATGAATAATATCAGGAGCTGGAGTATAACTAATGTGTTTGATTGTTCTTATTTCTGAAGCGATAACCAAAACATTGTGGGCTTGGAATTCCATAAATGCATTTGGAGGAATAAATCCATCAACAGATACCGCAGCCCACCCAATTTCTTTTAATATTCTATTCATTCCTTCCATTCTAGGAATATTATCTAAAGAAATTCCAGTTTTATTTAAGCCTTTTAAATAAGAATTATGAGCAACCATTGATAGATAATCTACACTAAGCCTCATTACGTATCTCCACACAGCTTGATTTTGAGCTGTATACTCGTCATATGGTTGTTTTACTATAAATTTATGTAGATGTTTAGGTAACTTTTTTGTTACACTATTTAATTCTATCTGATATTTTTGCTTAGGCATAAATAATTAAAATATCATAAAGTACCTCTGTTCCTTTGTTCAGTTTCAATTGCAACAAATAGGGCTTTAAAGTTTCCCTTTCCAAATGATACAGCTCCTTTTCTTTGGATAATTTCAAAAAACATTGTGGGTCTATCTTGAACAGGTTTTGTAAACAATTGCAGCAAATAACCCTCCTCATCTCTATCTATTAAAATACCATGCTCCTTCAATGTATCAACATCTTCTTCTATATTCCCAACTCTATCAATTAAAGTATCATAATATTCATCTGGAACATACAAAAATTCAACGCCTCTTTTTTTCATTTCACTTACCGTATGTACAATATTATCTGTTGATACAGCTATATGTTGTGCTCCTGGAGAGTTATAAAAATCTAAAAATTCTTCAATCTGTGATTTATTTATTCCTTTGGCTGGTTCGTTAATAGGAAACTTAACCCTCCCATTCCCATTGCTCATTACTTTACTCATAAGTGCAGTATATTCAGTAGATATATCATTATCATCAAAAGAGATTATTTGAGAAAACCCTAATACTTCTTCATAAAATTTACTCCATACATTCATTTGATTCCATCCAACATTACCAACAATATGATCTATATATCCTAAACCGATACTTGTTGGATTATAGTGTGATTTCCATTTCTTAAATCCGGGCATAAACACGCCTTTATAATTCTTTCTTTCAATAAATAAATGTATCGTTTCACCATATGTATGAATACCAGAACGAATAACAAATCCATTTTCATCTTCCTCCGTAATAGGTTCTAGGTATGGTTTTGCACCTCTTTTTACTGTCTCATCAAAAGATTTTTTGGCGTCTTCAACCCAAAAGGCAATTACTTTTACACCATCTCCGTGATTTTCAATGTGTTCATTAATTTCTCCACCTTTATTGTATGGAGATGTCAATACCAATCTAATTTTATCTTGTTTTAACACATAAGAAACTTTATCGTTTTTTCCAGTTTCTAAACCAGAATAAGCTTCTGATTGAAATCCAAAAGCTGTCTTATAATAATACGCACTTTGTTTGGCATTACCAACATATAATTCCACGTAGTCAATCCCTAATAAGGGAAGGAAATCTTGTGCTTTTTCAAAAATTTTATTGGGTTTTTCTAATTCTTTAATATTTGACATACTATTTGCTTTTATCTAACCATGATTTATAATATTTGCCATCTGAAATTCTTACAGCTTCTTTAGTAACTTTTAGTGGCTTGAAAGTATCTACCATAACAGCTAATTCAAGCGTTTCTTTTTTCCCTATACTTTTTTCCATTGTCCCAGGATGGGGTCCATGTGGAATACCTGCTGGATGTAAACTAATGTATCCTTTATTAACATTATTTCTACTCATAAATTCTCCATCAACATAATACAATACTTCATCAGAATCAATATTGCTATGATTATAAGGAGTAGGAATAGCCTGTGGATGGTAGTCATATAATCTAGGAACAAAGGAACAAATAACAAAAGTATTAGTCTCAAATGTCTGATGAACTGGTGGGGGTTGGTGGACTCTTCCAGTAATGGGTTCAAAATCATGTATTGAGAATTTATAAGGATAATTATAGCCATCCCAACCTACAGCGCTAAAAGGATGTACAGCATAAATATATTCATGAATTGTGTCTTGTTTCTTTACTTTGATCATATATTCTCCTTTTTCATCATAAGTCTCTAACTCATATGGTGGATGAATATCTCTTTCACAATACGGAGAATGTTCTAAGAGCTGTCCAAACCAATTTCTATATCTTTTTGGAGTATAGATGGGACTTTTAGATTCAACTATAAATAATCTATTGTCGCTAGTGTCAAAATCAATTTGATAAATGACTCCTCTAGGAATTACTAAATAATCACCATAACTAAAATCGATATTTCCTAAAAAAGATCTTAGTTTCCCTGATCCTTTATGAATAAATATGACCTCATCAGAATCTGTATTTTTATAAAAATATGATGTTAAGGATTTATTTGGTGAAGCAAGAACAATCTGACAGTCACTATTAAACAAAATGCACTTTCTGCTTTCTAAGTAATCATCATGAGATTTAATTTGAAAGCCATCAAGCATTAAAGATTTCATATTTTTTGAAACTGCAACTTCTGGAGCAACATCGTAAGACTTAATTATCTCTTTTACTTGTGTAGGAGTTTGAGTGTGATAGATTAAAGTTGACATTCCATCAAAACCAATCGTTCCAAAAAGTTCTTCATGGTAAAAATCATCATTTTTTTTCTTATATATGGTGTGTCTTTTTGCAGGAATACTCCCCAATTTATGATATCTAGGCATAGATTATTAAAATAAAAATTTTTATATAATGCGAGAACGCAATAAATGCAATAAAACTAGTTTTTTAGCTATGTATTGAATTATTCTCAAGATAATGAGAAATAATTTATAATTCAACAATCATACCAGTCTAATTTCTATCAATGGAGTATTTTCCAGGACCCATCAAAAATATCATTAAAAATCCTGTTAAAAATAATAATGCCTTTTCCCAAGTTCCAAAAGACATGTCTGAATGAACTAGCACTATTGCAAAAAACATTGTTAGGATAGGGAATAATGAAAATATTTTTGTTTTATATCCAATTAATACAAAAATTGGAGCAAGAAATTCTCCTAAAACAAATAAAAGTACAGAGACTAATGCTCCTAAACCAAATAGGTCACGATCGCTTATAGGAATATCATTAAATGGCCATAATTCTAAAAATTTGGTTAATCCATGGTTATAAATTAGCAATCCTGCGAAAAAAATTCTTGCAAGCAGTAAGGATATATTTTTGTTCATTTTTTTTTAATTAGTTATTTATAAATCAAATTTAATCAAAAAAAAACATTTAGAATCTCTTACCAATGGATATACCACCCTTAAAAGTTGCCTCTGGCCTAGAGTCATAATATACTTCATCTGCACCAAATGGCAGATCTTCTGTAGTAGATTCTAACAGTAAAAATCTACCAACACCAACCATTATTTCAAAGGTTATTCCTTTTTTATTAATCCACTTTTTTCCGACACCAATACCAAATGCAATATCAAAAGTACTCTCTTCACTCAATTCGATATAATCATCGTATAGATATTCAACAGTATGTTCTCCAAAAGAAAATTTTGAAAAAAGTTCTGCAAAAAACCCAGCTCCACCAAAATCTTTCTTGTTTAGAAAATAAAACCTATAAAATGGAGAGATTGAAAACCTGTCTGACCAATTAAATTCAAGAGCATTATTATTAAAATTTATAAAAATATCTCCGCCAAAAGAGGAATAAGAATCTATTATTCTTTCATAGGAAATGCTTAAGGCAGGTTGGAATAAAATATCTAAAACATCTATCTTAATTTCATTTTTTCCTAAAGAATCAATCAATTTTGTTACTTGGGTATCATCCTTTATAACCTTAACTTTTTGAATATCATTTTGAGAATAAGACACTATAGTGAAAAGCAATGGTATAATAATTTTTTTCATTTGTAGTTTTTTTTAATTTTACAATAGTACTAACAATAATCGGCCCATTTATTTAATAATGAAAAAAATTGTTTTTTTATTTTTTATTTTAAGTGTTTTTTCATGTAAAACAGTTTATATGACAAAACCTTTTTTAGATTCTGAAGTTCCAAAAGCTCCTGATTATTCAAATTTAAATTCTTGGATTGCTCATCCAGAAATTCAAGATACAATATTAAGTAACTTCTATCCTAAAAACATAGATAAACTTAAAGCTGATATTTTTTATGTATATCCAACCTTAATTACAGATAAAAAAAATGATTCTTGGAATGCTAATGTATATGATAAAAAGCAAAATGATATAATTAGAAGCACAGCAATACAATATCAAGCTTCGGCATGGGCAAAAGCAGGAAAAATATACAGTCCTATATATAGACAAGCTCATTACAGGATCTTTGTTGAACCCTATACTAATAATGGAGGCCTAATTGCAGGAGAAATTGCCTATAATGATATTAAACGTGCTTTTACCTACTATATTAATAATCTAAACAATGGTAGACCTATTATAATCGTTGGCCATAGCCAAGGAGCCCTTCATTGTAAGATGCTACTAAGAGACTTTTTTGATGGAACTAAACTAAAAGATAGATTAATTGCAGCATATTTAATTGGGACAAGCCTTAAAGAGGACTATTTTAAAGAGCTTAAACCAATGTACAATCCTAAAGAAAATAAAGGTTATGTCTCATGGAACACCTACAGGAGAAAAAAGAATCCTAAAAAAAATGATCCAGCATACTTCAGTTGGAAGAACAACTCAGTTGTTGTAAATCCTATAACATGGGATAATTCTATAAGAACAGAATTAGATCAACACAAAGGATTTCTTTTTTATGATAAAAAAATATATCCAAACACAATTAAAATTAAAGTATTTGATGGTATTGTATGGTCAAGTGTTCCCAAAAAAATACCTAAAAGACTACTTTTTTTATTTATAAAAGATTATCACATTGGAGATATAAATTTCTTTTGGAAAGATATAAGTGAAAATGCAGTACTTAGAACAGAAAACTTTTACAATAATAGCTCCAAAATGCTAAAAATGTAACGTTTTTTAAGCTAACAGATATAATTAAATCACTACACCCATTAATTAACTACAAATAATTAAAAATTATAAAAAAGCAATTATATGAGTAAATTCTTGTTTTTATTAGAGAAAAAATCTATCTTTAAGCTATTAATAATTTAAAAACTAAAAAGACATGGGTTATACTCACACAAACAGTAAAGGAAAAACTTACCACCTACACTCTAAAGATGTAGTGTTAAAAGGAGGAAGAAATCAAACAATTTATTATTTCGCGAAAGACTCAAGACCTAACGCTTGTTCTCTGCCATCAGGTAAAACTGTAGTAGAAAACGAAAAAACTGGTCTTCCGTTCTTAAAAGGATCAGGATCATAATAATAAGTTTTTAAAATTATTTAAAAAACCCTCTTATGAGGGTTTTTTTATTCTTATTATTTAATATTATTATCAAATATTATCTTTGTACTGATAGATTAATAACTCATAGAATTTATGATATCATATCTAAAGCAAGAAGTATCTCATAATACATATATATATTGGTTCAAATCCTCAAATAAATATGTTGTAGTTGATAAAAACTTTTCCGATCTACTCTCACTAAAACTCAACGAAAATGATAATGATAAATTCATAAATAGAATCAAAGATTCTTTTAAATTATCAGGGAAAAATTATATGGAAATTACCCGTCAGATGGATGAATTCATTAATGAGTGTACTAAATCTATTAATAATAAAATTCTGAGAACTGATGAAATTTCAAAAAAATGCAAAATACATATAGATTATACTTTTAATAATAAATCACTTAGAGTAAATTTTGATTCAAATGAAACTAAGAATTTAATTCATCCTAAATTTTTACATCTCCAAACAAAAAAAACAGAGGAGATAACAGGTGAATTAACAATCTTTAGTCTAGATAGTATTATATATCTCTTTAACAGAGGTAAATGCGTTGGGGGTTGGGAATATGATAATATGCATGAATTTCAAGGTAAGTTTTCAATGGAACTAACTTCTTTTTTTTATGGAAAGATTGAAAAGGATTGGATGGGTGTATTTCATGCCTCTGCTGTTGCAAATGATACTAATGCTATTATGTTAACAGGTGATTCAGGAAGTGGAAAAAGTTCTCTAACAACAATTCTAACAGCTAATGGATATAGTTTTATTTCCGATGATTTTACTCCTATTCTATCAAATGATAGTTGTGTTTATTGTTTCCCTTCAGCTATTTCCGTAAAAGAAAATTTTTTTAATCAGGCTAATTCTATATTTAAAGATTTTGATAAGTTAGAATCTCAATATATTAATGACATTAAAGGCTGGGTTAAGTACTTGCCTCCAAAATTTAAAAAAATAGGTTCATTTCCATGTAACAATGTAATTCATGTTAGATATGATATTAATGGGCCAAATAATCTAACTGAAATTGAGAAATCAGAGGCAATTAAACAATTTCTGCCAGATGCATGGATTCCTTGCGATGAAAAACATGCAAAAAAGTTTATCGATTGGATAATTAATACAAATTTTCATAGTTTACACTATAGTAGTAATGAAAAAGCTATTAATTTAATTAACAAACTAAAATAAATACTATGGTTTTATTAGTAATGGCGGCAGGTAGTGGCAGCAGGTATGGAAAACTAAAACAATTTGATGATTTAGGTCCGAATAAAGAATTCTTGCTAGAGTTTAGTATATATGATGCAATTCAGAATGGATTTAACCATATAGTGTTAATTACAAAAAAGGAGAACAAAGACTATTTAAATAATTATTTAAGGCCAAGGATTCCTGGCAATATAAAAATTGATGTGATTGTTCAAGAAGTAAGTAATCTGCCAAATAGTATTCCTGCTGATCCTAATAGAATAAAACCTTGGGGAACGGCACATGCAGTATGGTGTGCTAAAGATGTAATAAAAACTGGTTTTGCCATAATAAATGCTGATGATTTTTATGATAAAAATGCTTTTAAAAATGCTGCTAATTTTCTTAAATCAAATTCTAACAAATCAACTTATGCTTTAATTACATATAAATTAAAAAATACACTGTCAGAATTTGGAACGGTTTCTAGAGGTGTATGCAAAGAAAAAGATGGCAAATTAACTTCAATTATTGAACATTTAGAAATTCAAAGAAAAGAAGACATAATAATAGATCACAACAGTGGTAATACACTACATGAGGAAGACTTTGTTTCGATGAATTATTGGGTCTGCAATGAGAGCATATTTTATTACCTAGAAGAATATATTATTAAAATGCATAATGAACTGGAGAATATAGAAAAAGATGAGATTTATCTGCCATTTGCAGCTCAAAATTTATTGCAGGATAATATAATTGAAATTAAAGTTATTGACTCGCAAAGCAAATGGTTTGGAGTAACCTATGCTGAAGATAAAATAGCTGCGGTTAAAAACCTAAAACAATATACAGATAATGGGGACTATCCAAGTCCTCTTTGGAATTAACTCAAGTGACTAATAGTGAACTAAATATAATTCTTTCAAATTTTGATGTAAATGCATCAAAATATAACCATGAAAGAATTAATACCGGATATATTAATGATTCATACTATATTATTGAAAATGGTGAAAGAAAATATGTGCTACAAAAAATAAACACTAATGTTTTTCAAAAAATTGATGCAATAAAAAACAACATTAATTTATCTATTAGTAAGCTAAAAGACATCAACTACCATAAAATAAAATTTATAGATCCTATAAACCAAGAATTATTTTATAATTCAGGTAAAGAATACTGGAGATTAATGGAATATGTTGGGGGCAGTTATACAAAAGATAATGCCGAAAATACTAACGACGCATTTGAAGCTGGAAGAATACTTGGCTTATTTCATATTTTATTAAAAGATGAGGACTTAGAAAAGTATCTTTATACATTAGATAATTTTCACAACCTTCCTCATAGAATTAAAGAATTTGAAGAATCCTTAGACAATTCTGATAGTAATTTAAAAGAAGAATGTAAAGAAGAAATAAATTTTTCTATAGAGATGTTTGATAGATTAATTGTTTTCTATAATTCAAGTTTGCCAGAGAGGATATGTCATAATGATTCCAAATTAAATAATATACTTTTTAGCAGCTCTAGTAAAGGATTATGCATGATAGATCTAGATACTATTATGAAAGGCTATTTTCATTATGATTTTGGTGATGCAATAAGGACTATAGTAAACCCCGCCTCTGAAGAAGAAAAAGACCTGTCTAAAATACTGTTTAATAAATCACTTTTTAAGGCTTTTATTAATGGGCTTAAAAGTAATGGGAAATTTTTATCCAATAAAGAACTTGAATTATTACCTCTATCTACTGCTTTAATGCCTTTTATTCATGGATTGCGTGCATTAACAGACTATCTTAATGGGAATATCTACTACAGAGTAAGCTATCCAAAACAAAATCTAATTAGATCAAGAAATTTGTTTGCTTTTTCAAAGCTTGCTCTTAAGCATCAAGATTTTATGAGAGAAACTATTGAAAATAGTATTAATTAATAGTATCATTAAAAATAACGCTATTACCTATTTCAATCCACTTTAGTATTCCTCCATCTAGATTATATATTTCTTTAAAGCCTAGTTTTGATAATTTATTTGCTGACATAGAGCTTCTTTTACCTGATCGGCAATAAAGAATAATTGGAATATTTTTATCTAACTTTTCTATATTTTCAGAGAAGTCATTTGATAGATAATCTATATTTAAAGAATTTTCTATGTAACCACTATTATACTCATCTTGTGTTCGAACATCTACTAGTATTGCATTATTAATTTCAATAAAATCTAATAATTCATCTGAATTCATTTGATTAATCGATGAATCACCATTTAGCCCGCATGAGAAAAGCATAAAAAAGATAAACGTAAAAAAGTAATTAAAAATAGTATTCATGAATTAATTATTTTGACCCTCAACTTCACCTTCCCACTCAGTTATTCCACCTAATAGATTATAGGTTTTAGCAAACCCTATTTCCTTCATCAACTCACATGTATTTGCACTTCTAGAGCCTGTTCTACAATATATATAGTAGATTTTATTTTTATCTAGTTTTTCAAGCTCTTGCATAAAATCTTGTGGATTATAAAAGTCTATATTTATTGAATTAGGTAATCTTAACTGTTCAAATTCTTCAGAGGTTCTAACATCAATAATAAGACAATCCTCTTCAGATTCTAATTGAGACCTCCATTTATTTTGATCTATATCTGACATATTAAACTTTAATTGTATATCCTCTGGCTCTTGTATTTTTAATCTTTATATCTTTTTCATCTAATAGGGATATAAAATAAAAATAGCCTTATCTAATGGATAAAGCTGTTTTTATAATCTTAATCTTATTTAATTAAGCAAAGGATTATTCCCATCCAGGAGGTCCTGGAGGAGAAGATTGAGCCTGAGCTTTTTTAGGATTAAGTATAGCAAATGTTCCAATAGCAGTTAGTGCTGCATATTTTCCCATTTTCTTTATTGCCTGTTTTCTTGTTATACCTGTTTTTTTCATAGCTCGCTTAATTATTTAATAATTAATTTCTTAGTTAGTTGATTCTTTCCTGACTCTAGTTTTATTATATAAATACCAGTAGAGAATCCGTTAGTTGAGATCATCTGGGTATTTGTTGTATTATCTAGTGTAGTATCCAGCACCTTAGTTCCTAAGATATTGTATAAACTAACCTTGGTGCTAGTTGCCTGTGTTGCTAATCCTTCTATAGTGATATAGTTAACATTGGCTTCTTTATATGCATTTAATAAACTTGTATTTACTTCTTCATTGCTTAAAGTGGCTTCAGTTGTATGAATAAAGAATCTACCAATACCACTTAGATCACTAGATGGTGTTAAAACAAAATCTTCATTATTTATAAGAGTAAATGTTCCTTCCTGTGCATCTTCTAAATATATTTTTAGATCAGCAGGTGTAGTTTTATGTGTTACACTAACTATTATCTCTTCACCAGCCATTGCATTGATTCCAATAGGAATTACTTTATCCCACATTTCACTATAGGCTAAGGATTGAATTGACATATCAATTCCCTGATCACCTTCCACTAATCTAGAATAAATTAAATTATTTGCTATATCTAATGTTCCAGCATCATAACCTAGATCTAAACCATCTGTAGTATTATCTAAAAAGAAAATTTTTGTTCTTCTTGAAATATCATTTTGAGAAACTCCAATAAAAAGTTCTGCTCTATCATCTGGATCCATAGGATCATTTTCAATAAAATCATCACTAGTTGAGGTTGTTGTTTGCATGTCAGTAGTAAAAGTAACTGTACTTGCCTGAGCATCAGGACCAACAGCACCAACCATAAAACCTGCTCCAGGAGCTATAGTTCCTCCTGTTCCACTATTATAGGTGTCATATTCACTTCCATCCCATCCATAAACAGCCTCATGAGCATCATGTAAATCAAGAGTATTTTCTGTAATAAAACTAGCTACAGTAATAAATGATGGATAAGGGTTTGATAATAATGCAAACTTAGTTCCATCAGCTCCATTTGAATTAGAAGATCCTTCTTCGTT